>Ga0208789_1000084_pt1 | contig 141456 bp, 96 predicted proteins | sample Methanotroph_Enr_FD_187368 | JGI IMG/M metagenome (GOLD analysis project Ga0208789, IMG submission 187368) | Enriched soil microbial communities from Old Woman Creek wetland in Ohio, USA - Methanotroph_Enrichment_5 (SPAdes) (version 2) | ecosystem: Environmental > Terrestrial > Soil > Wetlands...
CATGTGTGTAGCAAAACACCAGCTTCACGTGCTTTCGGGCTGATGTCCCCAAATTTTCAAGCCTTGTTTTGCGAGCATTTACCGAGGCGTACATATGTGTAAAATTTATATTAAGCCTAGCCCTTTTCGTTCTTTTGTGGCATGACAAAAGAACAAATTCAATATAAGAATTTGACTCATGTGGCAATATATCCCAGCATATCAAAATATTATCTTACCCTGTTACTTCTATGATTTCGCAGTGCACAATACAGGAGTTAGTGTGGCGGGTGGTATTTGGCAATTTGGTGGTTTTAATTCTAACATTTTATAACTTGATTTACTTAAAACTTTAGGAAGTTTTTCAGTGCTTAGTGCTCAGTAATCATGTGATTTAGGTGCAACTAAAAGTACTCCAGGCTCTTTAGGCCCTCCAAACTTTATTCACTTTAAACTCTAAGTACTTTAGGAACTTAAAACTTCAGGAACTTAAAATTTCAGGTACTGATTAGGCACAACTTATGAAAAATCGGGAACATGAATCATTGCAGCAAATTATCCTGGATTTATCAAAAAACAGTAGTGTGCTTTAAACCGGTCGTCAGAACCCTATGATATTTAAAAACAACAACTGCTTCTACAACGAAAACACAGTTTGCCGTTTGCTGATAATTTTCAGATTTCTATGATTGGATATCCTGGTCCGAAAAAAGTCCGAAAACTTCATTCTTGCAGTTCAGATTTGAGTTTCAGAACACTGTAAATGACTCTTTTTATGGCACTAAAACATTTTTTGTATATATGTAGTGAATTGAATGTTTTTTTTATCTTTACCAACAATTGAAATTTTATAAAACACAATAATACAATGAGTGAAGGAAAGATTAAATTTGAGAATGGTAAGCTACAAGTGCCTGATTATCCGATAATACCGTTTATTGAAGGAGACGGAACAGGTGCCGATATTTGGAATGCTTCAGTACGGGTTTTTGATGCCGCAGTTGAAAAAGCATATCAGGGTAAAAGAAAAATTATGTGGAAAGAAGTTCTGGCCGGCGAAAAGGCATTTTCGGCCACCGGAAACTGGCTTCCTGACGAAACATTAACTGCGTTTAAAGAATATCTTGTAGGTATAAAAGGACCGCTTACTACCCCTGTCGGAGGTGGTATCCGCTCATTGAATGTTGCACTTCGACAGATTCTCGATCTTTATGTCTGCCTTCGCCCGGTGCGCTGGTTCCAGGGAGTGCCCAGTCCGGTGAAAAGACCCGATAAAGTTGATATGCACATTTTCCGCGAAAATACCGAAGATATATACGCCGGCATTGAGTATATGCACGGCACACCAGAAGCTACCAAAGTGCTTGACTTCCTGATCAACGAAATGGGAGTTACTAAAATCCGTTTCCCAAAAACTTCTTCAATCGGGATCAAACCTGTTTCGCTCGAAGGTACTGAACGACTGGTAAGAGCTGCAATTGAATATACCATTAGTCATAAGCTCCCTTCACTTACAATCGTTCACAAGGGAAATATCATGAAATTTACCGAAGGTGGGTTCAAACAATGGGGATATGCCCTGGTTGAACGCGAATTCGGCGATAAAACATTTACCTGGGCCCAATACGACCGCATTTCGGCTGAACAGGGACGCGAAGCCGCCGACGCAGCACAAAAAGCAGCTGTTGATGCAGGAAAAATTATTGTGAAAGATGTAATTGCCGATGCATTTCTGCAGCAGATCCTTCTGCGCCCTGACGAATATTCAGTTATTGCAACACTTAACCTGAATGGTGATTATATCTCTGATGCTCTTGCAGCTATGGTAGGCGGAATTGGTATTGCTCCCGGAGCTAATATTAACTATCAGAATGGTTTTGCCATTTTTGAAGCAACACATGGAACAGCTCCCAAATATGCTGGTCTCGATCAGGTAAATCCTGGTTCCGTAATACTATCAGGTGCCCTGATGTTCGAGTACATGGGATGGAACGAAGCCGCTCAGTTGATTTATGCCTCCATGGAAAAAACAATCGCTAACAAAACCGTGACCTACGATTTCCACAGGCTTATGGAAGGTGCGACCAAACTGAAGACTTCGGAATTCGGTACCGAAATGATCAAGAATATGTAAATAAAAAATAACCGGGTTATCCTGGTAACCCGGCACGAATAAATCAAAAACGTATTACAAACCTATAATAAATTATTTTTATGTCGTTCAGACTTAAAGACAGACTACACGAGAAAATATTGGCATGGCGTCCGCGCACCGAGAAACTGCTTAAAGAATATGGTCATGTTGTAATTGACCAGGTTACTATTGGACAGGTTATTGGCGGAATGCGGGGTGTAAAAGTACTCCTGACTGATATTTCCTATCTCGACCCACTCGAAGGCATCCGTTATCGTGGCCTTACTCTACCTGAAGTTTTCGAACAACTTCCAAAACCCAAAGGCGCTGAAATGCCTTATGTCGAAGGTCTTTTCTATCTTTTGGTTACCGGTGACATTCCCAACGAAGAAGAGCTGCAGGATGTAATTGACGAATTCAACAAACGCCGTATTCTGCCCCGTTATGTATACGAAGTAATTGACGGAATGCCGTGCTGCAGCCACCCAATGGCAATTTTCTCGGCTGTAATCACTACCCTTCAGCGCGAATCGCTATTTGCAAAAAAATATGCCTCTGGCAAATTACACAAACTGGATTACTGGGATTCGACTTACGAAGATGCCCTTAACCTATTGGCAAAAATGCCTGAAATTGCCACCTACATTTATGCAAAACTGTACCGCGACGGTAAACGCATTCAATCAAACCCTTACCTTGACTTTGGTGCCAACTTCGCACATATGATGGGAATAGGCAAACCATACGACGACGTAAGCCGTATGCATTTCATAATTCATGCCGACCACGAAGGAGGCAATGTAAGTGCGCATACAGGACACCTGGTATCAAGTTCGTTGTCGGATATTTACCTTAGCATAGCCGCTATGGTTAACGGCCTTGCCGGCCCATTGCACGGACTGGCTAACCAGGAAGTACTGCGCTGGCTTCAGGGTGTAAAAGAAAAAATGGAAGATCGTATTCCTACAGAAGAAGAAATGAAAGCTTTTGTATGGGAAACACTTAAATCGGGCCAGGTTATTCCAGGTTACGGCCATGCCGTGCTTCGCAAAACGGACCCCAGGTATATGCTGCAACGCAACTTTTCGCTTACGCATCTTAAAGATGATCCTTTGTTCCAGTATACCGATCTGCTCTACAAAGTTGTTCCCGATATTCTTCTCGAACAGGGAAAAGCTAAAAATCCATGGCCCAATGTGGATGCCCAGTCAGGTATTATTCAATGGCATTATGGTGTAAAGGAATATGATTTCTACACCGTATTATTCGGAATCGGCAGAGCCATTGGCATTGCCGCCAATCTGATATGGGACAGAGCTTTAGGCTATCCTCTCGAGCGTCCTAAGTCAATAACAACGGCCATACTCGAAGATATTGCTGCGGGTAAAGAGGTTATAATTGAAGACTAAACATTAATCGTTTCTGTAAAAGCCAACCGGTCTCCGGTTGGCTTTTTTTTGCTAAAATAATACACCCTCTCTTTCTGATGCAGGTTTGTTTTCGGATACTGCTACTGTTCAATACAGAATCACTCCATAACAAAGATAGTACTATCGAAAATTATTTTTTCGTTAATCAAAGCACTTTTTTAATTCAATAGTATATATGTAAAGAAAAAAATACTACTTTTGCAGTCCTTTTAGGATAGAATATCAGTTTGTCCGATGGTGTAAAGGCAGCACGAATGGTTTTGGTCCATTCGGTCTAGGTTCGAATCCTGGTCGGACAACATTAAGAAACTGACTAAAAAACTTTTTATCAATTCCGGTTAAAAAGTTTTCCTTGCCAAAACAGGATTTTTGGTCAGGCAAAAGATTACAACAGTCTGCATTATCAACGATACCTGCAGGCTCGTTATGACAAGTGGAGGGGACTTTTGTCCCCTCTTTTATTAAAATATACTTTTAAAGCAGAAACAACATAGCAACAATGATCAGCGAACAACTCATTAAAGATCTTACCAACACTCATCTGGAGGGTACCGATCGTTTTGCAGTAAGCGTTGCAGTAAAATCGGATAACCGTATCCGGATTTTTATCGACAGTGATTCACATGTACTTATCGAACACTGTATAGAACTGAGTAAATTTATTGAGTCGCAGTTGAATCGTGAAGCAGAGGATTTTGAGCTGAACGTTTCATCATCAGGTCTTGATCAGCCTTACAGACTGCCAAGGCAATATGTGAAGAATGTAGGCCGCGAAATATCGGTTCTGCTTAAAGATAATAACAAAGTGAATGGCACCCTGGTAGCTGCTGACGGAGAAGGATTTACAATAAAAGAAGTTACCAAGGTTAAAAAAGTAATTACCGAAACAACACATACCTTCCTGTATAGCGATATAAAGGAAACCAAAGAAATCATTAAAATCTGAAACTCAAATATTGATTTGCCATGGGCGAAATGGAGCACATCAACCTGGTCGAAACATTTTCTGAATTCAAAGAATTCAAAAATATTGATCGTGAAACCCTGATGCGTATTCTTGAAGACGTATTCAGGCACATGTTAATTAAAAAACATGGTACCGACGAAAATATCGATATCATTGTAAATGTTGACAAAGGTGACCTCGAAATCTGGCGGAAACGCACCATCGTTGAAGACGATGTACTCGAAGACGAAAATCTTCAGATTTCCTATTCCGAAGCTATCAAGATTGAACCTGACTTTGAAGTTGGTGAAGAAGTGGTTGAAGCTATAAAGCTGGCTGATATAGGCCGCCGCGAAATTCTTACCGTAAGGCAGAACCTTATATCAAAAGTACAGGAATACGAAAAAGACAACATTTTCCGCAAATACAAGGACCGTATCGGAGATATTGTTACCGGTGAAGTTTACCAGGTTTGGAAAAACGAAATCCTTATCCTTGATGATGAAGATCTCGAACTTACTATGCCCCGCACCGAACAGATACCAGGCGATTTCTACCGTAAAGGCGATACAATACGTGCAGCCGTTGCCCGCGTTGATATGAAAAAGAATTCTCCGGTAATTATTCTTTCACGTACCTCGCCCCTGTTTCTCGAACGCCTGCTCGAAGCTGAAGTTCCTGAAATATTCGACGGACTTATTACCATTAAGAACATCGTAAGGGTACCCGGCGAAAGAGCAAAAATTGCCGTTGAATCGTACGACGACCGTATTGATCCTGTAGGTGCCTGTGTGGGTATGAAAGGATCGAGAATCCATGGTATTGTCCGTGAGTTGCGCAACGAAAATATTGACGTTATCAATTATACCGCTAATTCAAGCCTTTATATTCAACGCTCGCTGAGTCCTGCAAAGATCACATCCATCACGCTCGACGAGGAAACCAAAAGAGCCGAAGTGTATATGAAACCTGACCAGGTTTCGTTAGCCATTGGCAAAGGCGGTCACAATATCAAACTTGCAGGCAAATTAACAGGGTATGAAATTGATGTATACCGTGATACAGATTCCGATTACGAAGATGTTGATCTGCAGGAATTCAACGATGAAATTGATCAGTGGATCATCGATGAACTGAAAAGCATCGGTTGCGATACTGCAAAAAGCGTTCTTGAACTTAGCGCCGACGAATTAGTGCGACGCTCGCAACTGGAAGAAGAAACCATTCGCGAAGTGTTACGCATTCTTAAAGCCGAGTTTGAATAACCAAATTACAGAGGCTGAATCAGGGGCATTGCGGTATCCTGACGTTTGGCAGGGCGTTGTAAGCTAATAACTGCACACTCCAATCTGTTACCAATAAACATAAGTTTGAAAATTAAATCGTACTTTTACTCACTTATTCCGAGCTTCAGGCGAAATTTCGAAAAAAGCATGTCAGACGGACCTATATCAATCAGGCTTGGAAAAGCCGCTACCGAATTTAATGTCGGTGTTACAACTATCGTTGACTATCTTCACAAGAAGGGGTTTAAAATTGATAGTAATCCGAACACTAAGTTAAGTCCGGAGATGCATACACTTTTGGTGAAAGAATATCAGCCCGACAAGGTTGCTAAAGACATTGCCAAACATATTGAGTTGGAATACCAGGCTCAGAAAGCGGCTAAAACTGAAGAGAAAAAACCTCTGGTCAAAGAAGCCGAAGAAATTAAAGGTATAAAAGAAACTGTTTCAAAACCGGTTGCAGAGCCAGGTGTGTCACCCGAAACACCGGCCGTAACCAAACCTGCAATTCCTCAGGCACCCGTTGCTGAAAAAGCAGCTGTTGCTGAAAAAGCACCTGAAATTGCTGCTGTACCTGTTGAAGCAGTCCCCGTTGAAAAACCTGTTGTTTCGACACCCGAAGTTTTACCCGAAATAAAAAAGCAGGTTCCGGAGCCTATCACTGCCGAAGAGAAACCAGTGGTGGAAATCACAGCTACTGTTGTTTCACCTGATAAAACGGAAGAAACAACGGCAAAACCAGCCGAAGTTATCGCATCAACCGGAATTCCTGATTCAAAAGCTGCAACAGAAGAGGTCGTTAATGCTGATGTAGCTGAAACACCTCAGTCAGGGCCTAAAGTTTTGGGCAAGATCGACCTGAAGCAATTTGACAAGAAACCGAAGAAAAAAGAAAAGGCTGACAAGCAGGATAAGGCAGAAAATAAGGAAGGAACCAAGGAAAAGGAACCAGCAAAAGCAGTTCCGGTTGCCGAAATTCAGCCAATAGTTCCTGAAGTGCCTGCGGAGCAGGTTGTGGTATCACCCTCTGTTGTTGCACCCGCTGAAATTGTTGCTCCTCCTGCGCCTCAGGTAATTGAAGAAGTGAACACTACTCGTCCGAGCGACCAGCCTTCCATTGATGGAACGTATAAAAAATCAGATTCAAATTATCTGCAAACCAAGTTTACCAAACTTGAAGGACCCAAAATCCTTAGCAAAATTGAATTACCACAGCCTTCGCGTCCGGAACCACGTAAACCTGTTGCCTCATCGAGCGATGAAGACAGCAAATCGAAAAAACGCAAACGCAAACGCCTGAATAAAAATAAAACCGGTGGTGCCGAAACAACACCTGGTACAACACCAGGCGCCGCTCCAAGAACCGGAGTCGGTACACCTGTAAAACCTCACGACAGGACAAAAGCAAAACCTGCTGCAGCAAAAGGACATGTTCGTCATTCGGAAGTAAAGCCTGAGCTTACTGAGGAAGATATCCAGAAACAGATTAAGGAAACTCTGCAACGCCTCAGCGGAACAGGAAAATCGAAAGCCTCGAAATACCGTCGCGAAAAGAGGAATGCCGTAAGCCAGCAGATGCAGGAAGAAATTGCAAAGCAGGAAGAAGACAAAAAAGTACTAAAAGTCACTGAGTTTGTTACGGCAAACGACCTGGCTATTATGATGGATGTTCCTGTTACCAAGATTATTGCAACCTGTATGGCAGTCGGAATGTTTGTTTCCATCAACCAGCGACTCGATGCCGAAACCATTTCGGTACTGGCTGATGAATTTGGCTATAAGGTTGAATTCGTCAGTGTCGAAGTTCAGGAAGCCATTGATAATTCTGACGAAACAGAAGATCCTGCCCTGCTCAAACCCCGTAACCCTATTGTTACCGTTATGGGTCACGTTGACCACGGTAAGACTTCGCTACTCGACCATATTCGCTCAGCTAATGTAATTGCCGGAGAAGCCGGAGGTATTACCCAGCATATTGGCGCATACGAAGTTCAGCTCGAAGACGGTCGCAAGATCACATTCCTCGATACACCGGGTCACGAAGCTTTTACTGCAATGCGTGCCCGCGGTGCCCAGGTTACTGACATTGTAATTATTGTTGTGGCTGCCGACGATACAGTGATGCCGCAAACCAAGGAAGCCATCAACCATGCACAAGCTGCGGGTGTTCCTATGGTGTTTGCCATCAATAAAATTGATAAAAACGGAGCTAATCCCGAAAAAATAAAAGAAGAACTTTCCAAACTCAATATTCTTGTCGAAGATTGGGGCGGAAAATACCAGAGCCAGGAAATATCAGCTAAAAAAGGTATTAACGTTACCGAATTGCTCGACAAAGTTTTGCTTGAGGCCGAATTACTCGACTTACATGCCAATCCCGATGCAAGGGCTTCAGGAACCGTTATAGAATCATCACTTGACAAAGGCCGCGGCTATGTTGCCAAACTCCTGGTTCAGTCAGGGACATTGCGTTTAGGCGACTTTATACTTGCCGGTTCGGTATATGGAAAAGTTAAAGCCATGTACAACGAGCGCAACCTTCCTGTTAAGGAAGCAGGGCCTTCGGCACCGGTACTTTTACTCGGGCTTACAGGTGCACCTCAGGCCGGCGATAAGTTTAAAGTGATGGTCGACGAACGCGAAGCTAAACAGATAGCCACCAAACGTCAGCAATTACAGCGCGAACAAGGTATTCGTACTCAAAAACATATCACCCTCGACGAAATCGGACGTCGTATTGCAATCGGCGACTTCAAGGAACTGAATATTATTGTAAAAGCTGACGTTGACGGTTCGGTAGAAGCTTTATCCGATTCATTGCTCAAACTTTCGACGCAGCAGGTACAGGTAAATGTAATTCACAAGAGTGTGGGTGCCATTACCGAAAGTGATGTACTGCTGGCTTCAGCATCCAATGCCATTATTGCCGGCTTCCAGGTGCGTCCGAGTATGAGTGCCCGCAAACTGGCCGAACGCGAAGAAATCGATATCCGTTTCTATTCAATCATCTATACGGCTATCAACGAAATCAAGCTTGCAATCGAAGGTATGCTTGCCCCTGAAATTGAAGAAAAGATCGTTTGCAACGTGGAAGTACGCGAAGTGTTCCGCAATTCGAAAGTCGGATCAATTGCCGGATGTATGGTACTCGATGGTAAAGTAACCCGAAATACCCGTATACGCGTAATACGCGATGGTATTGTGGTTCATACCGGATCACTTGGTTCGCTCAAACGTTTCAAGGATGATGTTAAAGAAGTACTTACCGGTTACGAATGCGGATTGAATATCGATAACTTTAACGATATTAAAATCGGCGATATCGTGGAAGGATACGAAGAAGTGGAAGTAAAACGTAAGTTGTAACAGTTTCGGAAAGGGTGCGTATTAAAGCCGCACCCCGAATAATTTATAAAGCAACGGCTGCCTGTGGGTGGCCGTTTTTTTGTTTTCAGGGTTTGGTACAAAGTGGAACCAAGGCTATACACAACAGTCTGTTAAAATATCAGATACATAATACCCCTCAATTTCACTTATTCATCATTTTCAACACTCCTTAATTGGTTTTCAATTTGTTTTGAATAATAATATATATTTGTGTAGTTCTTTTGTAGTATTTCTTATTTCTATTGTATCGCTTGGCTGCTATTGTTTTTTTATGTTATTGCCATATGTTTTACTGCCTGAAAAAAGAAATCATGCTACATATATAAATTGGATTATCGTACAAGCGAAAGAGGTAGGGATGAATTATTGATATTGGATATATAATGGGGTATTAAGATGAAGCCATGAATAAGTTACAGTCAATTGCTTAAACATTGAACATTTAAAATTATACGAAATATGGTTACTGCACACGACTTTGAATCCATAACCGAAGAATTAAGAAAACACCTTGATTCTAGCAGACAAAACTGGTTATTTGGAGCAGGAATAAGTTTCAATTCAAATATCCCGTTGATGTATCCATTAACAAAGAGAGTAAATAAGATTATTGAAGATTCTCTGAATGTAAAAAATAAAGAAATTCTAAATCTTTTAACTATTGAACTAGATGTTAACTCACATATAGAACATTATCTAAGTCATATTGGAGACTTAATTGCCCTTGCAGACAGATCAAAGTCAAAAACAGCAACTTTTCAGAAATTTTCATTTACAAAAGATGAGCTATTAAATCTTCATTGTTCAATAATATCCGCTATTGGTGACACAGTTCGGTATGGATATTCTTCTGATGGTACAGTCGAAAAAATTGGAGACTCGACTAATCCTATTGTAGAAATAGAACATCATATCAAATTTGTTCGAGCTATATACTCAAACAGGGCAAATTTGACTTCCCGCTCTAAGCTTACTTTTTTTTCGACTAATTATGATACATTATTGGAAGACGCTCTTGGACTTGAAAAATTTACAGTGGTTGATGGTTTCTCAGGTGGCGCTATTGCATATTGGAATCCGCAATTTGAATTTCAAAATTTAAACGACTTACCAAACAAATGTTTACTATATAAACTTCATGGCTCGATTGATTGGCAGCGAGATGACAAAAAAGAACTTGTAAGAATAAGATATGGAACAAAATATTTAGCCAACAAATCAGATATTATGATTTTTCCACAAGCGACTAAATATGTGGAAACGCAAAAAGATCCTTTTTCATACTTATTTAATGGATTTAGAAATACATTAAACTCAAACGAAGACAACGTTCTAATTACCTGTGGATATAGTTTTGGGGATGATCATATAAATGCAGAAATCGAATCTGCTTTATTATCAAGAAATAACAGAACTACTTTAATCGCGTTTGCTGAGGAGAATCCTAATGGAACTGTTATTATAAATAGAATCCTTGATGCATGGTTAAATGATGATATATTTGGAAATAGAGTTTATGTTGCAGGAAAGAAAGGCATTTACTACAACTCAACAACTCCGTTTCAACCTACAATTCCTAAAGATTTATTTGGCTGGACTTTTTCAGGATTAACAAATTTCATTACAACAGGAGAATATGAATAACGAACTATTCACATCTTTACCTTCATTACGAATTGGTAAAATAATTGAAGTTAGTGGTAATTCTATTCGTATAGAGTTAGATATCAATATCACTGAATTAACAAGGTCTGTTTATGGTCAAGTATATTCTGTTGGCCAAATTGGCAGTATTATTAAAATTCTTTTTGGACGTAAAATACTATTTGCTTATGTAAGGATGCTAAGAATGCAATCCGACATTTTAGCTGAAGAGGGAAAAATAAATATTTTGCCAGGAGACGATAAAAGAATTTTAGAAGCAGATTTATTTGGTCAAGGAATTTGGAGTAGTAAAAACTCAAAGTTAGTTTTTGTCCGTGGTGTTGAAACTTATCCTTTGCCATTACAAGATGCTTTCCTTTGTCTAAATGAAGAATTAGAAAGCATTTATAGAGCAGCCGAAGACTTAAAAGAAAATAAAAATGATCCAATGGTTCCCATTGGAAATTATGTTGGTGGAAATAACGCAGTGTGTAGAGCCAACATAGATAAATTGTTTGGACATCATTGTGCAATTTTAGGTTCTACAGGTTCTGGAAAATCTGGAACAGTTGCTTCCATTCTTCACTCTGTATTATCTCATAAATCAGATGGTAAATCAATTTCACCAAGAATAGTAATAATTGATCCTCATGGTGAATACTCTAAGGCTTTTAAAGACAAAGCAATTGTATATAAAGCATATAATGAAGCTTCAACAAGCTCTGTTGAAACAGAACAGTTAAAATTGCCATATTGGCTAATGTCAAGTGATGAATTTCGATCTTTAGTTATTGGGAAAACTGAGTTTGAGGCTACATCCCAGACAAATATGGTTTATCAAGCAATAACTTACGCTAGGCTTTTTAGCAATGGATTAATTCAAAACCTAGGTGATAGTACTTTAGGCGAGGGTAATGATAATATTCCTTTAGATGGTGTTACGCCTGAGCAGATTTTGAATTTTGACAGAGATAAGCCTATCCCATTTTTATTATCAGAGTTTATCAAACACTTAGATAAAGTGCAGGGTCAAAAACCCGGTAAAGCTGAAAATTTAGCTGCTAGTTCTGGTAGAGATAAAATTGATTCAATTCTAAAAAAACTGAAAGTACTTCGATCGAATCCTCAATTAGCATTTTTGCTTGATGAGTTTTCTGCAGCATCGCCAACATTGGAAACTGTACTTAGTCAATTTGTTGGTGAAAACGGAGACAAAAATCTAAGAATAATTGACATATCAGGTTTGCCTAATGAAGTTGCAGGTCCACTCACAGCACTAATTGCTCGATTATTATTTCAATATAAGTTATGGCAAACAAGGAAGGAAAGAGAGAAAGATCCAATTTTGTTTATTTGTGAAGAAGCGCATCGCTATGTACCGAATCATGGTGAGGCTCAATATAAGGAAGCACAAGAAGCCGTTAGGCGTATTGCAAAAGAAGGTCGAAAATACGGCGTAGGATTAATGCTTATTTCACAAAGACCGTCAGATGTTGAAGCAACTGTATTATCACAGTGTAATTCATGGTTAATTCTCAGGCTAACAAATTCAAATGACCAAGAACACGTTTCCAAATTCTTGCCGGATAGTCTTGTTGGTTTGACAAAAATGCTTCCTTCGCTAACAAGAAGAGAAGCAATATTTGTTGGCGAAGCGGCAGCATTACCAAGTCGTATTAGGATAAATAAACTTAATCCAGACCAACTTCCCGATTCAAATGATATTAGTTTTGTTGGAGGTTGGACAAATGAACCTACTAAAACAGAGAAATTAAAAGAAATAACTACAAGATGGACTGGAAAAGAATAACAACTGGCTTTAATAAACGCTATAGCAAATTCGGGTATGCATGTTCGTTGAAACATTTGAAATCATAACCTACATTTGTGCTGGCCGGCAGGGGAGCAACAATTTATTCCATGGCTTGCCAGAGCGTTGACCGTTAATGGAATGTAAAAGCTTCGCCATACCAAGTTTACTGGGTAACATTTGAAGAAATAGAAATGGTAATCGTTGACAGCAATGATATTTGACGAAAGAGAATATTTTCTAATGTGGATTCGGTTCGACAACGGATTCAATTGCGTGGAGATACTGATTTTTAAAGATAACACAACTGATTTAAATTGACTAAACAAACATAAAACATTATGGAATCATCATTATTATCAATTTCAAAGATTTTTACTGAAAGACTTTTTCGGATACCTGATTACCAACGCGGTTATGCTTGGAGTAAAAAACAATTAAAAGATTTTTGGAGTGATTTAATCCAATTAGAGACAGGTAAAAATCATTATGTGGGAGTATTGACATTAGAAGATGTTCCAAGTGAAAAATATAATCTATGGCAAGATGATTTATGGATTATTGAAGCAAGAAGTTATTCTCCATATTACATAGTAGATGGTCAACAAAGATTGACTACTTCAATTTTATTAATACAAGCAATTTCCGAATGTATACCTACTGGTCGAAAACTAAACTTTACACTTGCATCAGAGATAAAAAAGAAATTTATTTTTGATTCAAAGGATGATGGTATTTCAAGGTCATATATTTTTGGATATGAAAAAGATAATCCCAGTTATGAATTTTTGAAAACAAAAATCTTTTTGGAAGGTAGTATTCAGAGTGAAACAGAACAAGAAACTATTTATACAAATAATCTTGAAAATGCGAAATCATATTTTATTGAATGCTTAAAAGGATTGAGTATAGATGAAATAGAATTTATATATAAAAAACTCACCCAAGACTTTCTTTTTAACATTTACACTATATCAAATGATATTGATGTATTTGTAGCGTTTGAAACAATGAATAACAGAGGTAAACCCTTGTCACATCTTGAATTGTTGAAAAATCGGTTAATTTACCTTTCTACAAAGTTTTCAGATGATAATTCTGAAAAGGAACAATTGCGAAAAAGAATTAATGAATGCTGGAAATCGGTCTATCACAATCTTGGAAAAAACAAAGACAATCCATTAGAGGATGATAAATTCTTAGTAAATCATTTCTTTATTTATTTTGGGAAAGAGTTAATTGAAAGTGAGGAAAAGGGAAATCGTTCATTAAGAGGTATGCGAAGGCTATATCGTTTCGAGTTTTCAGAATATTTGTTAGAAACCGTTTTTACTTCAAAAAACATTAATAACGGCAATAAGTACAAATTATCAATTCAATTTGTAGACGAATATGTAAGAGATTTAAAAAACTCTATTGAGTTTTGGTATAAAATAAATAATCCAACTAAAAGTGATTTTTCAAATGAAGAAATTGAACTATTGGAAAAAATTAATAGGGGTGACTTTGAAGAGTATTCTTCACTAATACTGGTTTTTTATTGTAAGGAAAAAGACAAGAAAAAAAGAATAGAATTTTTGAAATTGGCTGAAAAGCTTGTATTTATTAGTTTATTGCTTAATCAAAGATTCTATTATCGAGTTGGTGGCGAACCAAGGTTAATTGCCGCGATTGACTTATATAATGGGACAATTAGTTCAGAAAATGTAATAAAGCAACTTGAAAATAATATTAAAGAATTCAACAGCAACAAAGAGTATTGGAAGGAAATAATACAGGGATTTAAAAATAATGGTTTCTATAAATGGACTGGGATTAGGTATTTTCTATTTGAGTATGAAATGTTTCTTCAAAGCAATTCAAAATCAAGAAAGAGGAAAATAAATTGGAATGATTTTATCACTGAACAAACAGATTTTAAAACAATTGAACATATCTACCCACAAAATCCTCGATTAGAATGTTGGACCAAGCTTTTTAGCGATTACACTCCCAAAGAGAGAAGTATTTTAAGGCATTCATTAGGTAATTTACTTCCACTTTCACAACCTAAAAATTCAAGTTTTGGGAATAAGTGTTTCTTAGAGAAAATCGAAAACCAAGAAAATACAATTGGATATAGGTATGGTTCCTTTTCTGAAAATAAAATTGCGACTTACTCCAATTGGACACCAAATGATATATTAGAGCGAGGCATTGAATTATTGGAATTTCTTGAAAAAAACTGGGAAATAAATGTTGGAAATAGAACAGATAAAATTAAATTTCTAAATCTTGAATTTGTAAAAGAAAGAAAAAAAACAGCTAATAAAGTGTAAGAATATTGCCAAGTGCTATTTGTTGTTTTACAAATAAATAAAAGACAAAAAATAATAAAACAAAGAACACCAGACATTATCCACGCTTCGCAAACGTCTTATTTTCAGATGCATCCGGCATAAATAATAACTAAACTGAATTACAAATCCTCCGGTTCGCGCGCGTCTTAATTTCAGACACGTGCGGCACAAATAACGACTAAACTGAATAACAAATCCATTGTAATTGCCAAGCTTGATTGAAAGAAAAAATCACTTCGGCTGTAAGGTGGCAGGGATTTATAAATTTGAATTAAGTCATTGAAAATAATTTATATTTTTACATGATAAAAACAGATTTGAAATTTATTCACCACTTCTAATTAAGATATATACGGCATAGTGGCGTATAGCCACTCGTTAGCGGCAAGTTAAACAAATGAAAAATGAACAAATATGATTAACATGGATTTAATTATCTCGAAAGAATTAACAGAAGAAGATTTTAAATATTTTACATCTCTTTTTGAGTTTAACATTTCAATTTGGTATCCGTTTTCTTCTTACTTGACTGCAAACTCTATTATTTCGACCCATAAAGGTGGTTTTGACCCAAATGGATATTTCACAAAGAAAAAGACCATTTGGAAATTAATTAATAATGAAAATAGAATTCTTGGTTTTTCTGTAGCTACAGAAAAAAGAGGTGGTTCAGTTAAATTTGGGCCTACTATCGTTGTGAAAGATTATCGAAACCAGGGAATTGGTTCCTTTTTTAGATTTCTTTTGGAAAATTATTATAGAGATCTCGGATGCCGAAAAGCTTATTTAACAACCAATGCCTCAAATACTACTGTTATTTCTTATCTTATAAAACTTGGGTACAAGATTGAATTACATTTAAAACAGCACTATACAAAAAAGGATGATGAAATTGTATTAAGTAAGTTTTTAGCTTCGGAAACGACAATAAATCAAATCATAAGCACTAAATTAATTATAAAAAATAAGCATTTTGATAAATTGGTCATTGATTATTTATTAAAATATTACGACGAAATTGATGAAGCCTTCTTTGAAAATATTGAAAAAACTATATCAAACGAATTTGTAAAGTCAGAGCAAAGTTTTATTGAAAAGCAGAAATTGAAATTTGATTTCACTGAGGATAATTTTTTTGCAATTGTCTCCCCAAAACGTGGTGGATGTGTCAAAATCAGTCCATTAGTGTTATCTGGCAATAAAGAAACAGATAGTAAAAACATTAGAAATTTACTATCTTCCTTTGACACACTTCTCTATCATAAATTCTACACATTTATACCAATAGAACGAAACTATGATAGAGAGTTATTGGAATCTTGTGGTTTTGAGATTGAAGGTATGTTTAGTAAGCCATATAGAAGTAATATTGATATGTTTATCATTTCCTTTTTCATGAAAGGACAAAGCAATGAATAAATTTGTTATATTAGTTCTCGGGTTATTTTTAACTATTGTTATTCCACTAATAGACATAAGTGTGAATTTATCTCAGAGTTGGGATAACGACACTAAATATCAAGTTATAATTGGATTAGGAATATTGTTATTTACACTGTTGGCAACCTATATCTCCATTATTGAAGAAAAAATAATAAAACAACAGAAAGAGAATGAAATTAAAAACGCACTTTTTACTTTGAATTTCGACACTTTGCATAAAACCATAAATGGGAATAAAAGTGTAATTCAAACATTAGACAAAAAGGAATTGTATGCAAAACTGAGTGAATTAGTTTTAGGCTCAAATGAGAAGCTGGAATTAATGTATCTGGGTGATAAACCTCCAGAGAGATTAGAAAAATTTAAGATTAGAGAAAGGTATATTCAAGACCTTGAAAGTGTTGTAAACCAACAGATATTCCATGTTAAAAGGATTATCTTAATTAACAGCAACAATAAAAAATGGATAAAAGCGATAGCAAACAAGTTTAAAACTAAAAAGTTTTTTTCGCTATATGTAATAGAACCTAGTCTTATGCCCTCAATGAGTATTCAAGTAATAGATACGGATAAAGTTATTGTGATTAATATATCAAAAAATGCAGAACTTGATAAAAAACATTTCTTTGTTCACTCGGAAGAATTCAACAAGATATTTCATGGATTTTACAAAGTTATTCTGGACAATTGTTCGCCAATTATTGAAAATGGTGTTTTCAACCAACAAAATTTTAATAAATACCTAAAATAACCTACCACTAACACCCCCCCCCGCTGGCGCGGATTTGTAACTAAGCGAAGCGATCTCATAAACGAAGCGAATAATCCGTGCCGATACAATTTCCAAGCTTGTTCAAGGCACATATCCACAAAGAAAAGTTTTAGTGAGTTCATTTGATTTACGTCGTAGAATAAATTTAATAAAATGAGAAAAGTTTTTTGGGGTTTACTTGCTTTGTTTATTTTCTGCTTGGGATGCAGACAAAATATTAAAAAGTTTGATTGTGAAAAACTCGTGAAAGTTGAAATAACTGATAGTAGTTTTAAAAAAATACTCACTGAATATATTAAAGCCTATAATTTCAATGGGAAAGGAATTTATTTGGCTACAATAATTAGATCAAATGATACTGTGAAATACTATGTAGATGTTTCATTTACTGAGCAAAATCTGAATACAAAACTAAAACATCCTCCATACTATTTTTATGACATTATCAGCGATCGTGTTGTTATTGTTCATACAAAATATGAAGATTATTTGAAGCCTATCCATGTAAAATTTGATTGTGATACGATGTTATCTAAATATTTTGACGACGATACAGTTTTTAGATGGAGAGAAGTATACCTTCTTGAATTTGCAAAATGGCAAGATGTAATTACAAAAAAGGATGTTCAGTTTTATCCGTATTAATTCCCCCCGCTGGCGCGGATTTGTAACTAAGCGAAGCGATCTCATGGGCGAAGCGAATAATCCGTGCCGGAACAATTTCCAAGCCATAAGCACTTCGATAAGTTTAAAATAATTAATATGAATGCGCGTCTTTACGACCCGGTTATTGGTCGGTTCTTTTCGACTGATCATTTAATAAAGTATTTTGAAGCTACACAAAGTTTGAACAGATACAGTTACTGCCAGAATAACCCGGTTAATAGTGTTGATTTGGATGGAATGCCAGATAATGAATGTGATGATGATTATTTTAGTAAGAATGTGAAATATTTAGGACACGATGATACTAAAACTGATAATTTAGGATTATAGATGCTGAAGTGCATAATAGAATTGTAAAAAAAGTCAAAAACTCAAATATTATGAATAAATACGTAGCAACTGTAATTTTTTCAGTAATGGCTCTTGCTCATATTTCATGTTCTTCTGTTACAAGAGAATCAGAAATAAAAGTAATAGACACAAGACTTCTAAAAATTCAGACTAATAAAGAAACTGCCACAGGCTTCATCTTCGTATTCTGTAATAATGATAGTCTATATGATTATATTATTGCTCATCAATATAAGGATGAAGGGATAAAACTTACTGGTAAAATTAATGACTTTTGTATTTTAAATAAAACGATTGAACCTCACCTTAGCAATAAGGAGCTGTTCTTTATTACTTTTCAATTTTGTATGAATAACTTTGAGGATTTCGACAGGGTGCAATTAGATAGTTTATCCAATATTATTTATAATGATATTGAAGTCAAATTGGAATTTCGAAATGGAAATCCAATAAAAATAGACAATGACCATAATCCTATTAATACTTTTCCGGAAATTAAATATTTTAATCCTAATGATTGGTTTAACACTAAACTCATTGATACTTTAACAAGCCCTCCACCTCCATCTTTTAAGATAATATATTGAACCTGATACATTAAGAATCCTTTCAATTGACTATTGCACTCTGCAACTAATAACCATGTTCAAAGATAAAAAACACCGGTCATAATGCCGGTGTTTTACAGTAATCAAATGTCAGCTAATAGTTTTTCACACGCTGTTTATCAGCGTAATACAAAGACGATCCTTTGCGCCATAAAGTGTTGAAGTTCTGCGTTTAAATGAACTTAGCGTCCTTGCGGTAAAAGAAAAATTACCGGAGTTTTACTAGGCTTTCAGTATGGTTTCTTCCCTACCTGGCCCAACTGAAAGAATTTTCACCGGCAACCCTGCGTCTTTTTCGATAAATGCGGTATATTCCTTAAGTTTCTGAGGTACCAGATTGTATGTTTCAATTCCATTTAAAGCCTGTTTCCAGCCCGGTAACGACACATACAAAGGCTTTACAGGATTGCTTAAAGTTTCGTAGGTAAGATCCTGGGTAATCTGGCCATTTACCTCGTAACCTGTGCATATATTTATCGAATCGAAGTCGTTCATCACATCCGCTTTCATCATTACCAGATCGGTAACGCCATTCAGCATTATAGCATAACGAAGTGCCGGTAAATCGAGCCATCCGCAACGGCGCGGGCGTCCGGTGGTTGAACCAAACTCCTTGCCATTATCGCGCAGACTTTCGCCGGTTGTATCATTCAGTTCTGTAGGGAAAGGTCCGCTGCCAACCCTGGTGCAATAAGCTTTAAAAACGCCGTAAACTTTCCCTATTGCGGATGGAGGTATCCCCAGACCTGAACAAACTCCTGCTGTAATGGTATTGGATGATGTTACATACGGGTACGAACCAAAGTCGACATCCAGCAAACTGCCCTGGGCACCTTCGGCTAGTATGGTTTTACCTTCGGCTAATGCTTTATTGATGTATAATTCGTTGTCGATAAGCGGGAAGGTTTTCAATTCTTCTACAGCGGCAAACCATTTCGCCTCATATTCGCCGAAAGAAACCTTATCAATAAGTTGAACCTGGTGGTCAAAACTATAGGAGGCAAGGATTTTGAGATGACGTTGCTTCAGACTTTCGTATTTCTCTTTGAAATCAGGGGCCAGAATATCGCCGAAACGCAAACCATAACGGGCTGTTTTATCGGTATAACAAGGGCCTATTCCTTTGAGGGTTGAACCGATTTTACCGGCACCCAAAGCACTCTCGTAAGCGGCATCCAGCATACGATGTGTTGGCAGAATAAGATGTGCGCGTTTCGAAATGCGAAGGTTCACCCTTGGGTTTACTCCCTTCGCAACAAGATTAGCCAATTCCTGCGAAAGAATATAAGGATCGGCAATTACACCATTCCCGATAATGTTGATTTTTTCAGGATGAAAAATACCGGAAGGGATGGTATGCAGTACATGCTTATCTCCCTGTATCTGCAAGGTATGACCTGCGTTGGGTCCACCCTGAAAACGGGCTATTATATCGTATTGAGGAGTAAGAACATCCACAATTTTTCCTTTTCCTTCGTCGCCCCATTGCAGGCCTAGCAATACATCTACTTTCATTTAAACACAAATTAAGCAACCTGTTGAGGTTGCTGATCATAGTATTGCAAAGATAAAATTATTTATTTACCGGTATCTAAAAAAGATATTACCAAAAGAGAACCGGTTAATTTACGTCCGCTGCAGGGATACGCGTACCGTAAAGTGTAAGTGCATGATGTGTTACTTTTACGCCCAGCGATTTCTCGACAGAAACAATAATGTCATGAAGGCGGGGATCGCAAAATTCGAGTACCTGGGCATTTTCAAGGTCAATAAAATGATCGTGCTGTTTAAACTTAAAGGACTTCTCGAACTGAGCACAGTTGTTACCGAACTGATGCTTGGTTACCAGATTGCAACTGAGAAGCAGCTCAATCGTGTTGTACAGCGTTGCACGGCTTACCCTGTACTTGTTGTTTTTCATCTGAATATAGAGCGATTCAATATCAAAGTGACCTTCGGTAGAATAAATCTCCTTGAGAATAGTGAACCTCTCAGGGGTTTTACGATGACCCAGTTTTTCAAGATAGTCAGTAAACAACTTCTTGACTGTTTCGTAATTGAGTTTCTTTGTATCCGATATCATACCAATGATTTTGATGTAAAAATATAAAATATTAGGTTCACTATTTAGAATAATTAAAAATAGATAAAAATATATTCCTGGTTACTAGTCAGTAGTGATAGTTATGAGTACCTAAAGTACTTAGAGTGGCTGGAGTTTAGAGTGCCTGGAGTACTTAAAGTGCCTGGAGTTTTAAGTGCCTAAAGTGCCTAGAGTGACTAAAGTTTAAAGTGCCTGGAGTTTAAAGCACTAAAACTACGAGTACCTACCAGCCGCTGAGCACTATGCACTCCGCACTGAGCACTATTACCCAACATCGAATAACGAATATTGAATATTGAACATCGAATAATGAATATTGAACATCGAATAATGAACACTCAGTGCTAAGGTAAAAGTGCCTACAGTTTAAAGCCTATTGAGTTTTATGCACTAAAACTACGAGTACCTACCAGCCGCTGAGCACTATGCACTCCGCACTGAGCACTATTACCCAACATCGAATACTGAATATTGAACATCGAATAATGAACACTCAGTGCTAAAGCTAAAAGTGCCTACAGTTTAAAGTCTATTGAGTTTTATGCACTAAAACAGCTATTACTCACCAGCCACTGAGCACTCAGCACTGTGCACTCAGCACCGAACAAAAGTGTATAGAGTTTAATACACTAAAACAACTATTACCCACCAGCCGCTGAGCACTATGCACTGAAAAGAAGTGCCTAAAGTTTTAAGTGCCTAAAGTGCCTAGAGTGACTAAAGTTTAAAGTGCCTGGAGTTTAAAGCACTAAAACTACGAGTACCTACCAGCCGCTGAGCACTATTACCCAACATTGAATAACGAATACTGAACATCGAATACTGAATATTGAAGATCGAATAATGAACACTCAGTGCAAAGGTAAAGGTGCCTACAGTTCAAAGCCTATTGAGTTTTATGCACTAAAACAACTATTACCCACCAGCCACTGAGCACTCCGCACTGAGCACTATTACCCAACATCGAATAACGAACATCGAATAACGAATACTGAACATCGAATACTGAATATTGAAGATCGAATAATGAACACTCAGTGCTAAGGTAAAAGTGCCTAAAGTTTTAAGTGCCTAGAGTGACTATAGTTTAAAGTTCTAAAGGATTTAGAGTTACTAAAGTTATAAGTGTGCAAAGTGTGTAAAGTTTAAAGCACTAAAACTACTATTACCCGCCAGCCACTGAGCAATCAGCACTAAAAAAGAGTGCCTGAAGTACTTAGAGTCCATGGAGTTAAAAGTGATTAAAAGGTTTGGAGTTTAAAGTTATCAGAATAAAATAATCTACAATTGCCAGCCTCCCAAAAACCCAACCCCTTAAACTTACCCCCTAAAACCCAACCCCTGAACTTACCCCCTGAACCAAAGAGGAATCAGGTTTTCATAAACCTTAACATACGTGATGCTGTAGAAACACCCTCGATGTGTTTGATTCTTTCGATTGTGCGGTTTATATCGAGCGTATCGGGGACAAAAAAACTGATATATGCTTCATACAAATCGCCGGAGGTATCAATATGAAACGACCTGACGTTAAAACGCATTTCTTCGCTGATTACTCTTATAATATCAGAAATCATATTCTTACGGTCGAAACCGCTGATCTTAATACCTCCCAGGTATGTGGTCATTGATTTATTGCTCCAGCTGGCATGTATTATTCGGTTGGCAAACCTGGCCATCAGCTCAATAGCTTCGTTGCAATTGGTGCGGTGAACAATACGGCTGATTCCGTCCTGGGTATAGGCAATTATTTCGTCACCGGGCAATGGATGACAACAAGCAGCAACACTAAAATCGAGGTTATCGAGATCATAAGTGATGGTCTGCTTTGCTTTCTTTTGTGCAGGCGTTAATGGCTCCTCTCCATGAGCTGCATCTTTGCCCATATGCAACTCGTGGCTCTCCAGAAGGCTGTAATTCAATACCTGCTCCTCAGGTATTTCGTCGAGATAAACTTTATAAAACAAGTCAGCGGGGCTGGTGAAACCCAGGTATTCGCTGAACCGGCTGATGTTGCTTTTACTGAATTTTATGGCAAATTTTCCAAAAATAGCTTCCAGTTTTAGCCGACCTTCGGATGCCTGCGATTTCCGCTGTTCCTTGAGGGCTTCCTTAATGCTGAACCGTGCTCTGGGTGTGAAAGCATAGTCGAGCCATTCTTCCTTCGGCAGGCTCTTCTTTGAAGCAATTATCTCCACCTGATCCCCACTCCGGAGTTTGTGATTCAACGGTACCAGGTTACGGTTAACTTTCACACCAATACAATGGTTGCCTAGTTCTGTATGCACTATGTATGCAAAGTCAAGAGCTGTGCTACCCGAAGGCAACGATTTCAGGTGCCCTTTTGGGGTCCACACAAAAACTTCATCACTAAAAAGGGTAAGCTTAATATCATCGAGGAAGTTAAGGGTATTGGCATCGGGCGATTTCAAAATTTCGCGAACTTCAGCCAGCCAGTCATCCAGACCCGATTCTTGCGATTTATCCTTATCAATCTGTTGTTTGTATTTCCAATGGGCAGCATATCCCCTTTCGGCAATTTCGTGCATACGTCGCGTTCGTATCTGTATTTCGACCCATTGCCCGGTGGGACTCATAACTGTTGTATGAAGCGACTCATAACCATTGGCTTTGGGAGTCGAAATCCAGTCGCGCAAACGGTTTTGCTTTGGGTTATAACTGTCAGTAATGAGAGAATATATGCGCCAGCAGTCGAGTTTTTCCTGATCAGGCGGTGAATCAATGATGATGCGAACGGCAAAAAGGTCGTAAACTTCCTCGAAAGGAATTTCTTTAACCTGCATTTTTTTATAGATGGAATACACCGACTTCGCCCTGGTATCAATCTCCGATTTGATACCCTGCGAAGCCATGGACTTTTTGATGGGATAAATAAATTTATTTATAAAATTTTTGCGTTCAAGCTCGGTCTCCTGCAATTTCATCGAAATTGTCCTGTAAATCTCCGGTTCGTTGTATTTCAAGGCAAGATCCTCGAGTTCACTTTTTATCACATACAATCCCAGACGGTGAGCCAGCGGGGAGTATAAATATAAGGTTTCAGCAGCAATATTCTGTTGTTTTGAAGGTGGCATCGAATCAAGCGTACGCATATTATGCAAGCGGTCAGCCAGTTTAATAAGAATTACCCTTACATCGTCGCTCAGTGTCAAAAGCATTTTCTTCACACTTTCAACCTGTGCCGTGGATTCAAGACGTTCGTAACCATCTTTTATTTTAGTAAGTCCGTCGACAATATAGGCAACTTTATCGCCGAAATTCTGCCTGATCATATCGATGGTATAATCAGGATTATCTTCTACTACATCGTGAAGCAAAGCACTGATAATAGCCGTTTCGCCCAGACCAATTTCGCCGGCAACAATGCGTGCCACTTCCAGAGGATGATAAATGTACGGCTCACCGGTTCTCCTGCGCATGTTGAAGTGAGCCTGCAAAGCCATTGTGAATGCTTTGCGGACCTGGTTGTTGCGCTGTACTCCTTTCTTCGAATTCCAGGCTCTCATCAAAGCCCGGTAGCGCTTAACTATTTCCCTTTTTTCCTTCTGCTGATCGATATTGTACATGCGCTTTATCCCTTCGTGCTATTTCTCATCAAAAATACTAAAAATACTCAGAACAAGCATCAGACCTGCCATGGCAAGATATTATTTTCATATGCAAGATTTATTGCCACTTATGTCAAATTTTTGTATTGATTTTGTTCTTTTGTCATGCCACAAAAGGACGAAAATAATATCAAAAAAAAGATTTTACTTCAAGAGGTATTATATTCCAGCACATCAAAATAATATCTTGCCTATGCACTTATTCCTCTCAGGTGAATGCAATTATCCGATTTTAGTGTATCTTTAAAAAAAAATAGATCGACAGGCATTTCTATGCCTGCCAGGCCGAAATATTTTTTTATATCCGACACATATTCAACTCCTTACAGCAAATATGGCAACAAGCGTTCTTTTACTTTCAAGGTCGAACCAGATAAAAACTGATCTGTTTATACTGGCCGCTATTCTGGTTTCGATTTCGATATTCGCAGGCCATGCAGATATTGTTCTTTTGTTATCGTGGTTACTTGTTGCCTTATACACATCGTTTACACACCGGAATATCAGCTTTATACACTTGATACTTTCAACCATTATAGCCATATGCTGGGTGTATATTGCCAGAGAAAACTATGGATACAACCACAAGTACATAACCGTTTCCGATGTAAATATTCTTCCTGTTTTAGCATGGTCGCTGGGGTTGTTAGGAGTTTCTGAAATATTTAATCACTTTCGTTCCAAAAGCCGGGTTCTGAATTTCATACTGTTTATACCGGTGTTCTGGTTTTTGCTTCTGCTCATCGAAACTTATGCCTTTCATGTTATCGAAATACGCGATACTATGTCGGGCAATACTATCGGACTTCCATTCTGTAATTGCTTACATGCTCCCTGGTGGATGCGGATAGTGTATTTTTCACTTGGCCCTGCCTATTATGCACTTACATTGCTTGCTGATTTTCTGTTTCTCAGATACACCGGGCCAATCCATAAACCTGATCAATAACCTGAGTGATTGACTCTTACAATCTTCATTTTATTATTTTAAAACTTAACACCTAAAGTTAAGGCAGTAAAAGCTTAATTTGTACTTTTGATCTTTGATTACATAGCCGGAATCATACTTTGGCATTGTTTTCGCAGAGCTCTGAACAACATGAAAAAACTTCTCTTCCTTCTGACTATTTTCGTCTGGTTTGCTTCACCTGTGAAAGCAACTCACCAGCGTGCGGGAGAGATCACATTCCGGTATATTTCAGGATTCACCTACGAGATTACCATTGTAACATATTCATATGCAATGAGTCCGGCTGACAGGTTCGAACTCGATATTAACTGGGGTGATAATACTTACTCCACATTACAACGTAACAATGGTCAGCTTACCCAGCAGGGGTATATTGGTGAAATCGTCGGGCCTGATATAAAGAAGAATCTCTATACAGGAATTCACACTTTTGCAGGTGCTTCTACTTATAAAATCAGCGTCGAAGACCCAAACCGTAACTATGGTATTGTAAACATTCCTAACTCAGTGGAAGTGCCTTTGTTTATAGAAACTGAGCTGATTATAAATCCATTTATTGGTCCTAATTCCTCGCCACAACTCCTACTGCCACCTATCGATCAGGGTTGTGTAGGGCAGCCGTTTTTGCACAACCCGGGTGCTTTTGATCCTGACGGCGACAGCCTTTCGTTCCGGTTAACTACATGCCGGGGTAGCGGAGGCGAATTTATCCCCGGATTTCAATTGCCTAATCAGGTCGGCACCAACATCGGAAGCCTATTCAATATGAATGCCACTACCGGTGAAGTTTTATGGGAAGATCCCCAAATGCAGGGTGAATATAATATTGCTTTTGTAGTTGAAGAATGGCGCAACGGGTTCAAAATAGGGTATTTAACCCGCGATATGCAGATTACGATTGTAACCTGCGACAATAATGCACCTGTAATTGCACCTGTCAACGATACATGTGTTGAAGCCGGGACCACCCTTCAATTCAGTGTTTCGGCTACGGATGTTGATAACAACAATGTAACTCTCACTGCAGCCGGCGCACCTTTCAACATAGATTTTCCGGCAGAATTTTCAGTTCCGACCGACACTTCTGGCTATGGCATTTTCAACTGGGACACAAAATGCAGCCACGTAAGAAAATATCCGTACCAGGTTTATTTCAAAGCAACTGATGACGATATTCCAGTAAATCTTTTCGACCTGAAAAGTATGAACATAACTGTTGTAGGTCCTTCACCGAAAAATCTGGAAGCAACACCACTGGGAAATACCATTCAGCTTAAATGGAATAAAAACAAATGTTCAAATGTCAGCGGATATAAGATATACAGGAGAAACGGGTTTTACGGTTATACGCATGGGTATTGCGAAACCGGTGTTCCCGCCTATACCGGATACCAGCTTATTGCAGCAATTAACACCACCGATACATTATACACTGATCAGGAACTTTCGAGGGGAATTGATTATTGCTATATGGTGGTGGCAACTTATCCCGATGGTGCTGAGAGCTATGCTTCGAACGAAGCTTGCGCACAGCTAAAAAAAGATGTTCCTGTTATTACTAATGTCAGCATTCAGAAAACAGGTGTTAACGATGGCAATGTATACCTGGCATGGTCCAAACCCACAGAGATTGATACTATACAGGCGCCAGGTCCGTACAAATATCTTATTTACAGATCCTATGACCTTACAGGTTCTGCTTTAACACTTATAGATTCACTGGCATCGCTTTCTGATACTATTTATATCGATGAACCAGTTAATACTTTCGATAACGGTCTCAGTTACCGGGTTGATTTATATAATGATACTCCGGGTATGCGCTTCCTTGTTGGTCCATCGCAAAAAGCATCTTCCGTTTTTATCACATTTGAACCGGGTGACAAAAAGATAAAAATCGATTTCAACACTTTGGTGCCCTGGACAAACGAATTATTTGTGGTCTACAGAAAAAATGAAACCACACTCCTTTTTGATTCAATAGGAACTACGATATTCCCTGATTTTACTGATACTAATCTGGCGAACGGAAATTCTTACTGTTATCAGGTAAAATCGATAGGAACGTACGGAACTGCGGGAATCACAGATCCTCTGATAAACTTTTCGCAGCAGGCATGTTCAGTCCCTGTCGATAATGAAATCCCCTGTCCTCCTATACTTATTGTTGAGGCCGATTGTGAAAGTTCCAGAAATAAATTGAACTGGGAAAATTCTGATCCGGATTGCTCGGCCGATATTATTCAATATCTGATATTTTACCGTCCACCTCAGGCAGAGGCAATGGTTTTAATTGACTCTACCCAGTCGACCTCATATTACCATTCGAACCTGCTTACCATTGCAGGTTGCTATGCCATAACTGCTGAAGATTCAGTTGGCAACAGAAGTATAATGAGTGATACTATCTGCATCGACAGCGATGCGTGTGGGAAATACCGTTTACCCAATGTTTTCACGCCTAATGCCGATGAGAAAAACGATTATTTTACTCCTTTCCCCTATTCATCAGTCGAAAAAATTGACCTGCAGATCGCTAACCGTTGGGGCAACCTGATTTTTAAAACTCAGGATCCGGATATTAAATGGGATGGCAAAATACAGGGCACCAACCAAGAGGTAAGTGATGGTGTATATTATTATGTATGTGATGTATATGAACTAACATTGAACGGTACAGTTAAACGCACTCTGAGAGGAAGTATTACTGTGATAAGGTGAGAATCGGGAAACTGGAATCTGAGAAACTGGAAACTGGAAAGGGGAATCTGGAAACTCGAATCGGGAAACGGGAAAGTGGAAACGGGAATCTGGAAAGTGGAAAGGGGAATCTGGAAACTCGAATCGGGAAACTGGAAAGTGGAATCTGGAATCTGGAATCTGGAAACGGGAATCTGGAAAGTGGAATCTGGAAACGGGAAAGTGGAATCTGGAATCTGGAAACTCGAATCGGGAAACTGGAAAGGGGAAAGGGGAAACTGAGAATCTGGAAAGGGGAAACTGGAATCGGGAATCGGGAATCGAGAAACTATTTAATTGAAACCTAAAAATACTAATTCCTGATACAGGTTTTTTCATTAAAAATAATCATTCCTTTTTTTGATGTCTATATCCATTTCCGGAATGAGAATATGTTTAATACTCCGGTAATCTTTCTTTTACCGCAAAGACGCCAAGTATTAAAACACAGAATTTCAATACTTAAGACGCAAAGGTTTGTTTTTGTATTGCGCTGATATTCAAACATATGAAAATTATTAACGGACTTTTGTATGTTATTAAAGCAAAAAAAAGAGCCACCCTGGGGCAGCTCCGTTTCTATATAAAGAGAATATTCTCTATTTAACTGTTGCCATATGTGCAACCATGTCGAGAACTTTGGATGAGTAACCCCATTCGTTATCGTACCACGAAACAAGTTTCACAAAATTAGGATTCAGCATGATTCCTGCTTCTGCATCGAAAATCGATGTGCGTGAATCGCCAATAAAGTCACTGGAAACAACTGCTTCTTCTGTATAACCCAGAACACCTTTCATTTCGCCGTCAGCGGCAAATTTAATGGCGGCCTTGATCTCTTCGTAAGTAGTAGCTTTTTCGAGACGGCAGGTTAGGTCAACAACGGATACATCAAGCGTTGGAACCCGGAACGACATCCCGGTTAGTTTACCTTTCATTGCAGGAATAACCTTAGCGGCAGCTTTGGCAGCACCAGTTGAGGAAGGAATAATATTGCCGGCTGCAGCACGGCCACCACGCCAGTCTTTAGCCGAAGGGCCATCAACAGTTTTTTGTGTGGCAGTTGTTGCATGAACAGTTGTCATAAGTCCTTCAACGATTCCGAAGTTATCGTTGATAACTTTCACAAGCGGAGCCAGGCAATTGGTTGTGCAGGAAGCATTGCTTACAAATTGCTGTCCGGCATATTCTTTATGATTAACACCATAAACAAACATTGGTGTGTCGTCCTTCGAAGGAGCCGACATAATAACGCGTTTAGCACCTCCGTCGACATGAGCCTGGCAGGCATCTGTGGTAAGGAATAAACCTGTGCATTCAGCAACATAGTCAGCACCTACTTCGGACCATTTAATCTCGGCAGGGTTTTTGCAAGCGGTAACGCGTATAGTCTGTCCGTTTACGATCAGCTGACCATCCTTTACGTCAACGGTGCCCTTAAACTGGCCATGAACAGTATCATACTTTAACATGTAAGCCATGTAATTTACGTCGATCAGATCGTTGATAGCTACAACATCGATATCGTCGCGAAGAATTGATGCGCGGAAAACAAGGCGGCCTATCCTGCCAAATCCATTGATTCCAACTTTAATTTTTGTCATAATATATTGATTTTTAAAGATGTTTTGCTCTTTTGAAATGCGATGCAAAAGTAATCATAATACTTTAATGATTTATACATGAAACACGGAAAAGATGTTAAATATAGGTTAACCAACGGAGCTGATTTTTTTGCCCTCCGGGTATTCACCTGAAGCTGTCAACCAACCTTTTTTCCAGCATCGCATGATCAGTCAAAACAATAATACTGATGCAGTAATCTTCATAATCCCAGTATTAAACGGCGACCGCATTTTTGCAAACAACAGGGTTCACGATTACCAAAGATGAACTGAAAGCTTAAATTTATTTCGATTTTTACCTGATAGCAGCCTTCAAAAACCAGTCCTCAGCATATGTTAAAAATTGTTCCGAATTTTATACCTTTGCGGCAATGGAACACATCAGGAACTTTTGTATAATTGCACATATCGACCACGGCAAAAGCACGTTGGCCGACCGATTGCTCGAAACCACCGGAACCCTTACCGAACGCCAGTTACAGAATCAGGTACTGGATGATATGGACCTCGAACGCGAACGGGGGATCACTATAAAGAGCCATGCTATACGTATGGACTATCTTCATAAAGGAGTAAAATATGAATTAAACCTGATTGACACACCCGGGCATGTGGACTTTTCGTACGAGGTGTCACGTGCTATTGCAGCCTGTGAAGGCGCTTTGCTGATAGTAGATGCTACTCAGGGGATTCAGGCTCAGACAATTTCGAATTTATACCTTGCTCTGGAACACGATCTGGAGATAATCCCGGTTATGAATAAAATGGATATGGACTCAGCCATGCCCGAAGAAGTTGAAGACCAGATTATTGAACTTATCGGATGCAAGCCCGAGGATATTATCCGTGCCAGCGCACGCACTGGAATGGGCATTCAGGAAATACTCGATGCCATCATCAGCCGCATTCCCGCACCTAAAGGCGATCCTGAAGCTCCGCTGCAGGCTTTGATATTTGACTCTTTATTCAATTCGTTCAGGGGAATTATCGCCTATTTCCGCATTTTTAACGGCACTATCCGCAAAGGTGACTTTGTAAAATTCGTGAATACCGGTAAGGAATACCGTGCCGAAGAGATTGGTCTGCTCAAATTACAGCAAAAACCAATGGATGTGCTTACCACAGGTGATGTGGGATATATTATTTCGGGCATAAAAACCGCTAAAGAGATTAAAGTCGGGGATACAATCACTCATGTAGAAAGGCCGTGTGCGAATGCTATCGAAGGATTTGCAAATGTTAAGCCCATGGTTTTTGCCGGACTTTATCCCATTGATGCCGACGACTATGAAGAATTACGCACTTCCATCGAAAAACTGCAATTGAATGATGCCTCCCTGAGTTTTGAGCCGGAATCATCACTGGCTCTCGGATTCGGTTTCCGTTGTGGTTTTCTTGGATTGCTTCATATGGAAATCGTTCAGGAACGCCTCGACCGCGAATTCAACATGGATGTAATATCCACAGTTCCTAACGTAATGTATAAGGTTATTACCACCAAAGGCGAGGAACTTGAAGTACATAATCCTTCGGGAATGCCCGACACAACCTGGGTTGATGATATTTATGAACCCTTCATCTCGGCTCAGGTTATTTCGAAATCGGATTACCAGGGTGCAATAATGAAACTTTGCCTCGATAAGCGCGGAACTCTGAAAAACCAGGTTTATCTTACTCAGAACCGTGTTGAGCTTAGTTTCGATCTGCCGTTGGGAGAAATTGTAATTGATTTTTACGATAAACTGAAAAGCATTTCGAAAGGATATGCCTCTTTTGATTACCACATTTCGGATTACCGCAAAGCCGACCTGGTAAAACTTGATATACTTCTTAACGGCGATCCTGTTGATGCTCTCAGCACACTGATTCACCGCGATAATGCCTACAATTTCGGGAGACGTATTTGCGAAAAATTAAAAGAACTGATTCCACGACAGCAGTACGAAGTAGCTATACAAGCTGCCATTGGTGCAAAAATAATTTCACGCGAAACCATTAAACCTCTAAGGAAGGACGTTATTGCCAAGTGTTACGGAGGTGATATCTCGCGTAAACGCAAGTTACTCGAAAAACAGAAAAAAGGAAAGAAACGTATGCGTCAGATCGGAAATATTGAAGTTCCGCAAAGCGCATTCCTGGCAGTATTAAAACTGGATTAACAAATTTATCGTTGTTTCAGTCATAGATTTTTTTTAAAGCAAGGCCTGGATTTTAAAGCAAAATCCAGGCCTTATCTTTTCATATATCACCGAATGCATCTATGCAATTCGTCAGGTGTTATAAAACACAAAAAAATACTGACGAAAAAAATATATTACTTTTGACCCGCTTTAAAACAACAAATCTTTAACCCTTCAGTTTTAAAACAATTACGAGCCTTCCACGATAAGCAATCTCACTATGACTGCTTCATGAAAAAGAAAATGTCATTTACAATTGGCTCACTAACGCTGTTACTGCCTGAAATGCGAAACTGCAAACCATTATATTATTGTCGGGTTTTGCTGCAATTCCTGCTGCTTGCAGTAATATGCACATCATGTGCTACCATTCAAAAAAACTACCTGGGAAACGACCGGTATGGTATTTCACCAGAATTTCCTACACCAAAACGACTTTCAGCTTCTGAATACGAATCTCTGAACAGAAATATCGACAGCATTCTGCAAACCATCGAATCGCAAAAGAAACCAAAACGGTCAATAAGAGCACTATATATCAATCAGCTCTTCACCGGTTTCGGCATACAAATTGAAAATGACCGGTATTACAATTCAATAATTCAAAAGAGTTTTGAAGGTAACGACAGCCTGATATGCAATACTACCGGGGCAGCAGCACACCTGCTTTATTCAGCTAAGGTATATGACAACACATATCAGAAAAACCGCATTGTCCGACGGGCGTTGAACCGGGGTGAATCAGGAAATCATATCCCCAAAAGGGCTCTTCAGAAAAGCCGGACATTTCTCTATTCGCCCCGTGTTAGAAAACATCTGAAACAAATGAATGAAAGTTCGCACAACAAACTGACCGACAGCATTCTGCTTTTATTGCCTCCGACCAATGGTTTCAAAGCCCTGGCATACCGCATTTACCGCAAAAATGACCGCCTAAGCACTATCATATACAGTGTTGTACATGCCGGAAGTACAACGGTTGGAAATAGTGTTGGCTTATTTCATGGAAAATCGCAGCAGAAAAGGAATGCATCCTTGCTGATACCCTACCTGCAGCCTTTTGATATCATTCTGATGAAATCGCCCCGGCATCTCACTGACAAACTGGTTCCGGGATATTTCGGACATGCCGCTATATGGCTTGGACCTGAAATCATGAAAGAATTGGAACTTTTGGATAAAACAAAAACTGGCAGGCATAAATCGTCCATATCCGAAAAATCAATTGTTGAGGCTCTACGAACCGGAGTGAGACTCAGCAGTGCCGAAGAATTTTCGGATGGTGATGATTTCCTTGTACTCCGGCTGAAAGAATTACCCGAAGACCGGAAAAAGACAATATTGGATAACATCTCCAAGCAATTACACAAAGAGTACGATTTTAATTTTGATGTTGAATCGCCCGAGGCATTGAGCTGTACTGAGCTGGTCTATCTTTCCTACGACTTTATTGATTGGCAGGTTCGTTATACCTGGTCGAGGTATTACATTTCGCCTGACGATTTACCTTTGACAGCAATTAAAAGCGAGGATTTTATCTTTCCGGTTTTTCTACAAAATGAAAATATAATCGAAAATCCTGATCCACAATTTCTTCAGAAACTTTTCAGCCTGCCAATCAGGTAGATTTAGCCTCCGGCTATAAAAAGACAAATAGTTTCCTCCATTTTAACAAATCCCCCCATTAAAAAGTTTGTAACTAATTAGTCTCCGAAGTTATAAGTGCCCAACAGAATTAATCCTGTAACCCACGTGAACAAAAGCATATAAGAAATGTTTATTATACACTTATAATGCTTATTTACAGAATATTACATCAATGAGTCCACTCGCACAATTACCGAAAGAAATATACCGCACTTACATGTGTGCCCATGCCAACCTCCCACCGGTTGAAAGCACACAACAGTTTGTGGACGAACTTGTCATGTTTCTTTTCCCTCTCAAAGCAAACCGTACCGTTTCGCTGAAATCATTGCAGAAAGAATTACGACGCCTTCGTTTCAGGCTCAGTGAGTTGCTTTACCCTTTGCATGGCGATTCTGAAGACGAGGTTACACAGGTAGTTGAAGCATTTTTCAGCCGGCTTCCTGAAATATATGAAAAGATGCTTAATGATGCCAACGCTTTTCTGAACAGTGATCCTTCGGCTAAGAGTGTGGATGAGATAATTATGTCGTATCCTGGATTCTATGCAATTTCCGTTTACCGTATTGCACATGAACTTCATAATTTGAACATTCCTCTTCTTCCGCGCATTATAAGCGAATATATTCACGGTAAAACCGGAATCGATATTCATCCTGCTGCTGTGATTGGGAATAACTTCTTTATCGATCATGGGACCGGTGTCGTTATTGGAGAAACCACTGAGATTGGCGATAATGTAAAAATCTATCAGGGAGTGACCCTGGGAGCATTGTTTGTTGAACGGGGACTCCGTGATCAGAAACGGCATCCATCCATACAGGATAATGTCATTATTTATGCAGGAAGCACCATTTTAGGGGGAAAAACTCTGATTGGGCACGATTCGGTAATCGGGGGAAATGTCTGGCTTACCGAAAGTGTTGAACCCTTCTCTCTCGTGTATCATCAGCCTCAGATAGTAATCCGCGATAAAAAAGACTTTATCGAACCCATAAATTATTTTATCTGACCTGAATGCACTACTCTGGTAATCTTTCTTTTAACGCAAGGACGCCAGGTTTTAAAACAACGAATATCAATACTTTAGGGCGCAAAGGCTCGTTTTTGTATCCTGCGATATTGAGGCATATGAAATAATTTACTGACTATTGGAATGAGTAACTAAAAACAAACTTTGATCAACCAAAATAATTATTCAGGAAGGTTCTGAGACTTCCCGGAATTCCAAAACCCCTAATTCAAATAACACATATGAAGGTAAATACAATTTTACAGACCATTGGCAACACACCACATGTGCGTATCAATAAGCTATTCCCGTCACAATTCGAAATATGGATAAAGCTCGAAAAGAGCAATCCCGGAGGAAGTATCAAGGATCGTATTGCGCTCTCTATGATTGAGGAAGCTGAAGAACGGGGTGTTCTTAAACCTGGATCGGTGATCATTGAGCCTACATCGGGAAACACTGGCATTGGACTTGCGATGGTAGCGGCGGTAAAAGGGTATAAATTAATTCTGGTAATGCCTGAATCGATGAGTGTTGAAAGACGCAAACTCATGGAAGTGTACGGTGCCGGATTTGTACTTACACCCCGCGAAAAAGGCATGAAAGGTGCCATTGAAAAAGCGTCGGAATTAGCTTATACTACTGCAGGATCGTGGATTCCCAGCCAATTCGAAAACCCTGCTAACCCGGCAATTCATTACAAAACAACTGCAATGGAAATAGCGTCAGATTTCCCTGAAGGACTCGATTATATAATCACAGGTGTAGGCACAGGTGGTCATATTTCCGGAGTCAGCAAATATCTGAAATCAATATGGCCTGATTTGAAAGTCTTTGCGGTTGAACCTGAATTGTCACCTGTTATCGGTGGTGGATTACCCGGACCTCATCCGCTACAGGGAATAGGCGCAGGTTTTATTCCCAAAAATCTTCATATTGAATACATTGATGGGGTGATTCCGGTTACAAAAGAAAATGCGTTTGATTTTGCCCGCCGTCTGGCTAAGGAAGAAGCTATTTTTGGAGGAATATCAACCGGGGCTTCTCTGGCAGCTGTTAGTAAAAAACTGCCTGAAATCCCTGCCGGCTCCAGGATTTTGACTTTTAACTACGATACAGGCGAGCGCTATCTGTCAATCGAAGGATTATGGGAAAGTGTTGGCCAGCTATAAGTCAGAATATCAATTTAATCAGGGGATATAAAACTGTTGTTTTCCATTGCAGGTATGGAATCCTAAGTTCGAGGATTATCAACTATCTGCAAAACACTTATCAAATGAAGAACCTGTATAGTTTGGTTAAATAAAACCCATTTACTTACTGATAAAACTATATCCAGGCTCAATCTTTTATCAAAGATTGTAAAGTAGTCTGCTGAAGTTTATCATAGGTATAATCTCTGATCTCCTTAAATACTTTTTTGAGGTTGCAACTCGCTTCATCCTTGCAGAATTCGCAGGGCTGGTATGCTTTTTCCGAAACACAGGGCACCAGGGCAATAGGACCTTCAAAATGGCGAACTACTTCCGAAAGGTTTATATCCTCCGGTTTCCGGATCAGAAAGTACCCACCGGATTTACCAAGCTTGCTTCCAAGCATTCCAAGTTTCTTCAGGTCAAGCAATATGGCTTCGAGGTAGCGCTGAGGTATATTTTCACTTCTTGCAATATCCCCAATCAGAATGGCTCCGTTACCAACTTCCCTGGCCAGATGAGTAAGTGCAAGCATTGCGTATCTTGTTTTTTGCGACAACATAGTCCGAATGTTTAATAATGTGGAATCACCCTTTTTTGCTGATATCCACTAACCTTTTATAGTCTTTTATTTCAAGCACTTTTCCTTCGAACGAGATAATACCTTCCTTGCTCATCTTCGAAAGGGTAGTAATTACATTTTCGTGGGAGCAGGCAGCAAATTCCGAAATTTCCTTCTTGGTGAATGAAATGGTGAATTTGTGGCTTTTATATACCTCTTCAGCCAGGTAAAGGATTATATCAGCAATCCTTCCATGTACCTGTTTATGTGCGAGACTTATGAAATTAAAAATCGCCGATTTAAACATTTCTGTTGATTCCTCGAACATCATAATGGCATATTTGCCATTGTTCATCAACAGTTTCTTCATGGCCTTGCTGTCAATCAGGCACGCTTCACACTCTTCGAGAGCTATCAGCGAAAAAAGGTTAACCTCCTTAAAAAAAAGGTTAGCTCCTCCCAGCAATATAGGGCCAGTAACTATGGTTAGGATAACACTTTTACCGGCATCATTTTCAAAATTAAATTTCACAATCCCTTTGTGCAGATAAACCAGATTTGAAGCCTTGGCTCCCTGCTTTAATATAGTCTCACCCTTCCTGAACAACAATTGCTGAGAAGTTCTTCGTATGAGTTCGAAATCTTCGGGTGCTATATGCCTGCAACTTAATTCTTTGAAGGTACACTTTTCGCAGTTGTACCGGCTATGGCGACTATCAGACATGATTCATGAATTATTTAATATCCCGAACTACAATATTTCATATTGCTGCTTGGATTCTTTCAGCAAATGTACACTAAATCGATGTACATAAGGTATATTTTTGCAAAAAATACATATAAGCCCGAGCACAATATTTAATAATCACAAAAAAAACACAAATGAAAAAAGCCCTTATTTTAGCTGGTATCCTCATTTCCCTTATGATTGGAGGAATTGAGTCGTTTGCACAAAACGATGTAAATAGAACAAAAGATACCCTGGCAGCTACCGTTGCAAATCTTGCTAAAGCAATGAATGCATTTGAAAAATTAAAAATCTCAGGGTTCATACATGCACAATACCAGAGAGCGGATACTTTGGGTGCCGCATCAGTTAATGGCGGCGATTTTGCAGCAGCTTCTTCGCAACGTTTTATGGTAAGAAGGGCTTATTTAAAGGTTGAATATGCAGGAAACCTGACTAACTATGTTCTTCTTTTTAATGCCAACGAAAAAGGATTTGGTTTACTGGATGCGTATTTCAGCGTTAAAGACCCCTGGCTAAAAGCTATAAGTCTGAAAGGGGGAATATTTTACAGGCCTTTCGGATATGAACTCTCCTATTCCAGAACTTTGAGAGAGAGCCCGGAACTCGGCAGAGTTACTCAATTGATGTTTCCAAACGAACGCGACCTTGGAGCTATGCTTACTTTCCAGATGCCGGAAAAATCTCCTTTGAATCTGCTGAAAATCGATGCCGGTTTGTTTACAGGGAATGGCATTAATGCCGAAACCGACAACAAACTTGATTTCATTGGCCGGATAGGAATTGCCAAAGGATTACAAAAGAATAAGGTTTCATATGGTTTTGGAATTTCAACTTACAACGGGTCAGTATATCAGGCAAAAAAGGAAACCTATGAAATGGGAACCTCGGGTGACATCAGGATATTTCAGTTGCGGTTGGCCGACAGTATTCCGGGCACTTATTTCAGGCGCAGGTATCTGGGGTTTGACGAGCAATTCAGTATTCAAACCATTCTGGGTAAAACTCTTCTAAGGGGTGAATTTATGACCGGAAATCAACCCGGATCGGAGAAATCGGGATCAAGTCCTACCACAACTATTACCAATTCGCTGTTTCTCAGAAAATTCGATGGTGCAACATTTTTTCTGGTGCAAACAATTCCGGGCAATAAACACTCTATTGTAATTAAATACGATTTTTATGACCCAAACACCCAAATCAAAGGATCTGAAATTGGTAAAAAAGCATCTGATTTCAAAGCCACTAACGGAACAGATATCGCATATTTCACGTGGGGATTCGGCTGGATTACTGACCTGAATAAGAACCTGCGTCTGGTTGCATATTATGATTGGGTTAAAAATGAAACTTCCCCGAACCTGGCCGGTTTCGGAAAGGATCATAAAGACAATGTGTTCACTCTTAGGGTTCAATTTAAATACTAATCGACAAATCAGTATTTTGGAGGATCCGATTATCAAGTTAACTTTCGGTTAAACTTCACGGATTTTGCACATTAATAATAGGATTCTCCTTGATTTACAAAATTTCCTTGCAGTTAACGCACCTGCTTGCAGCAACTCTGTAATTATATTTTTCAGTTTTCAGAAGAATACGCCCGGAAAAACAAAATAATTTCATTTCTGTTGTAACTTTATACCCATCAAGAACGTATTACAACCGAAAAGTAATAACCCGGACCTCAGAAAAGATGACTACAGCCGAGTACAATTCATGTGCTGACTTATATTCCGATGGCGTGTATCGCTTTATCCTCAAGAACATTAAGGATAGAGATACAGCCCAGGATATAGTGCAGGAATCATATGTCAGGATGTGGGAAAGAGTTAAGGACATTGCCTACGAAAAAGCCCGCGCTTACCTTTTCACTACGGCTTATCACACCATGATCGACCATATACGTAAGAACCAGCGACTAAGTTCAATTGAAGAGAGCTATTCAGAAGCTCTTGACGAATCACCAGGCACTTACAACGATCTGAAAGAAGTGATAAATGAGGCAGTTGCAAAGCTTCCTGAAATTCAAAGGTCAGTGATCATGCTACGCGATTACGAAGGATACTCATACGAAGAAATCGGTGATATACTTCATCTGAACGAATCGCAGGTAAAAGTTTACATTTTCAGGGCGCGTACTTTTCTGAAACAATATATTGGCAGTCTCGATTTAGTACTTTAGGTAAATCAGAACAAATAAAGAAAATGAAAATCAACAGGGACAATTACGAAGAATACTTCCTCGACTACCACGAAGGGCAGCTCAGTCCTGATATGGTGGAGGAAGTATTGCGTTTCGTTGAAAACAATCCCGACCTAAAACAGGTTTTTGTTGATTTCGAGACAGTTTCGCTGATTGCCGATCAGGACATTGTTTTTGAAACAAAATCATTATTAAAAAAAAATCAGGTTTTCGCAACATCCCGGATTTCTGAACTGAATGTTGAAGAATACCTGATCAGGGAAACCGAAGGAATGCTTGATACTGCTGAGCTTGCCTCGCTTGACGAATTTATCAGCATAAACCCTCAGTTCGAAATGGACCGCAAGCTATATGGTCTTGCTCATATGCCGATAGAAAAAAATATTGTATTTACTGCAAAAGAATCGCTTAAACAAAAAGCAATACCTGTCGGAGCTATCAACACTGAAACTTATGAAACCTTCCTGGTAAGAGATCTTGAAAATGACCTTTCCCAGGAAGAAAAGCATCAGTTATCTGAGTTCATGCAATACAACGCCCACCTCGAAAGTGAGAAAAAACTTTTTGCACTTACGGTTCTCAGTCCTGAGCGAGATATCATTTTTGAAAACAAAAACAGCCTGAAGCAAACAGCAACTCCAGTAAGACGAATCATACTCTATACTCTGGCTGCTGCTGCCACACTGGCTATGTTCCTGAGTGTATCTTCCCTGTTTGACCGTAACGATATTCCCGATAAACTGGCCATAAACCAGGGTCAGGCTAATCAACCTGAGAAAGTAATCACGGATGCCAAACCGGGAGCTAAAATTGATATGGTTGGCTCAAAAGATAAATCATTTGCTACTGTTTCTCCGGTTCCTGTCAGAGCGGCTTCTGTTGTTTCACCTGGTTATGATCAAGCTGTTTTAACCAACAATTTGTCAGCAGAGTTTGCTGATGCAGCGATCAGGAATCCTGTTAGTCAATTATCTTTCAGACCTGCTCATGCAGTGAGTACACGCCAATATGTTGATCCACAGTTTACCTTTATCCGGGTTAGTCAGATGTACATGAATCTGAATACCGAATTGTACTATAACATCAAGTTATCTGAACAGATTCAGTATGCCCAGCTCAACTCAAAAGATAAGAATCCGGTTAAAACCATCTATCAGGCTGCAGCCGGAAAAGCGGATGAATTATTCGCTTTCAACAGCAAAACAACTGCCAATGATGACAGGAAAAACCTATCCCTTTGGACTTTTGCCGAGCTTGGAGTTCAGACATTCAATAAGGTTACTTCCAGCGAACTGGAGTTAAACCTGCAGAAAGATGAAGAAGGGAAAGTTGTTTCTTATGGCATTGAAAGCGGGCTGATTGATTTTGAAAAAGATATAAAGGAATAAGAAAACCTATAAATTAAAAAATCCGGACAAACCCGGATTTTTTTTTACTTTTTCCTATAAATATACTCCGATCCTTCTAAAACTCAAACCCGAGCATTATTAAATACTCTACAATTCTGCTATAATCCTGTATTTGATGATGGCTTTCATCTGAACCGGATGCGTAAGCGCAGCATTTACTTTAGCTTTCAGATTTACCGTAACAGTATTTGCATTTGCAAAATCCAGAACATTATTCGTTTTGTTTACATCCATGCTCAAGGTTATTAACCCGGTCTGTGGCACAGGATTTTTCCAGGCTATTTTCCTCGAAGGTATTGCCGACGATTCCATACCGATTTCAACATTGTCGATAATATCAAAAGTAGCTGGGCTGTTAGCATCATCAATAATATAAAGAGTTGCACTTCGCGGTGTAACGCTGGTAATATTGATCATACCAAATTCAAATTCACTGATCAGACTATCGAAATTAAGGGTAATATCTTCATTTAGAATATAGTCTCCGGCTTCCATAGGAGGTATATCAAAATAAATTGCTTTACTGTTGATACTCTGATCAACAATACTGGTTACTTCACATTGGGTAAATCCCAATAACATGAACAGAAGAACAAAGGGATAGAAGTGTTTTAAGGTTTTCATAGCATACGATTTTTTAAGTGTTTCTCTGGCATGTAAAGGTAGTAAATATTTTACATATTAGCATTACTTTCCGTAAATTTTTTATACAATTCGCCTGTTTTACCGAAATATTTCTTTTTTTTTCAGAAATTGTGTAACATTCTGCCGAATCAATCCGTCTAGCTTCTGAAAAACAAAAAACAAACAATACAAGACTAATAGTATGAAAACTCTTAAACTTACAATTGCAGGAATGATGCTCCTCACACTTATATTCAGCAGTGTTAAAGCACAGACAAATGGGAATGGTGAAATCACCACCCAGGTAAGAGAAGTTGGTACATTTGATGCCATTAAAGTAGGCTGTGCCATCAACCTCTACCTTTCGCAGGGTGAGCAACAATCAGTGAAAGTTCAAACCAATGAAAATCTACACAGCCGAGTGATTACCAAGGTTGTAAACGGAACCTTGAATCTGTCGTGCGATAATGTTAAGAATGCAACAAAACTGGATGTTTATGTAACAGCAGTCTCCCTGTCAAAAATTGATGCCAGCGGTGCTGCTATAGTTATCGGAGAAACACCTTTGAAAAGTGATGTATTCGGACTGTATACTTCGGGTGCTGCCAAGACAACACTTACTATAGAAACAGGTATACTGAATAACGAAACTTCAGGTGCAGCCAGCAATACTCTTATTGTTACTGCAAAAACCACGAATACCGAGATCAGCGGTGCCGGCACCATGATTCTAAAAGGCACATCGGAACAGCACAATACCGAAGTATCAGGCGCCGGTAACCTTAAATCACTTGAGTTTATTACTGATTATACAAATGCAGAAGTATCAGGAGCAGGAAATGCCCGCATCATGGCACGGAAGCAATTGAAAGCCGATCTTTCAGGAGCAGGCAATATTACATATTTCGATAAAGATGATATCAAAAAAATAGCCAAAGCAGGTGAATACCAGCTCACATTTGATGGAATGGAAAATGTTAAAAGCCTGATTATTGAAGAAAATGATCAAGTGAATGACAACGACGAAGAAGTGGAAAATGACTGGAATTTTTCTGAAGACGAAGACACAGTTACCGTAGTGCTGAATAATAAAAAGGTAGTAGTCGTAACAGGTGACTCAGTCAGGGTTAACATAGGGCAAAGGGATTATGTGATCAGCGATGATGGAGTGAAAATCAAGAAACACGAAAAGAAACCAAAATTCAACGGTCACTGGGCTGGTCTCGAACTCAGCATCAATGGATTACTCAACGAAAACCAAATCATCGATTTTCCTGCCGGATACTCATACCTGGATCTTAACTATAACAAATCAACCGGCGTAAACCTCAATTTCCTCGAACAGAATGTAAACCTTTGCAAACAACACCTGGGACTCGTAACCGGTTTGGGCCTCACCTGGAACAATTATCGGTTTGCAAACAATGTAATTCTTACCGATGATGGAAAACTCGAGGGCTATTTTGACGAAGATCCCTTGAAAAGTTATGAAAAAAGCAAACTCATGGTTGCCTCATTAAGAGTACCCTTGATGCTCGAATACCAAACCAATAGCAAAATGAAAGCCAACAGTTTTCATATTGGCGGAGGTGTAGTTGGATCAGCAAGGGTTTGGTCACATACCAAAATCAAATACAACGGTTCAAAAGTTAAAGATAAAGGTGACTTTTACATTAATCCATTCAGAGCCGACGCAATTGCAACCATTGGCTGGGGAGTAATAAACCTGCACGGAACGTATGCACTAACCGAGATGTTCCGCAAAAATAAAGGCCCCGAAGTATATCCTTTCGAAATAGGAATAACACTGGCCGGATTCTAAAATTAAACGCATACCCGAACATAACAAATAACATATTCGGATAAAAAACATAAAAACAGGTTTTGATTGGTTGAATGACTGCTCTCCATGTGAGGGCAGTTTTTTTTTTTCGGCCAAAGCATTAACTTTGTCGCTTCAATGTAAAAGTCCGGACCCTGTTAAACCACCAACATTGGAAGTAAATGACTGATTATCTGCAATTTTGATGAGTCATCACACTAAATTGTTCACATACAGCACTAGAATGTAGTATACAGAATTGATAAAATTTTATAACTTAAACAACTAAAAATTACTATATGTCGGGACATAATAAATGGTCGACCATTAAGCGTAAAAAAGGGGCACTGGATTCGAAGCGATCCAAAATCTTCTCCAAAATAATTAAAGAAATTACCGTAGCCGTGAAGGAAAGCGGCTCCGATCCTGACGGCAATCCGCGTTTGCGGCTTGCCATCGCAAATGCCAAAGGTGCCAGTATGCCCAAGGAGAATATTCAGAGAGCTATAAGCAAGGGATCGGATAAGGACGGAGCATCATTTATCGAGTGTACATTTGAAGGTTATGCCAACGGAGGAACTGCTATTTTCCTCGAAGCTACCACCGATAACCAGCAACGTACTATATCGAATGTGCGAATGTACTTCAATAAATTTGCAGGTAACCTGGGTACCAACGGTTCACTCAGTTTTATTTTCGATCGTAAAGGAATTTTCACAATTCCGCAGGGCACGCTTGATGCTGATGAATTTGAAATGGAAATGATTGAAGCCGGTGCCGAAGATATGCAACTTGAAGAAGGCTATTTTACAGTTACTACAGCCATGGAAAACTTTGGCTCCATGATGAAAAAACTTGAGGCTCTCAAGATAGAACCTGAGAGTGCTCAGCTACAACGAATCCCGAAAGATACCAGCAAAGTGGATCTGGAAACTGCAAAAAAAGTAATGCGTCTGGTCGAAATGTTTGAAGAAGATGACGATATTCAGGCAGTGTACCACAATCTGGAGATGACAGATGAACTGATGGAAGCACTCTAATTAAAATAATCCCCGAATGATCACTACCCGGATGTGCAATTCACATCCGGGTTTTTTATTTCATACATTCGACGAAATAAAAAATAAATCAATACTCATCACCACATAATATTCATTATCTGATACTTAAAAAAAATATTTCATCTAAATTAATTTTTTAGTTGTATAACTATGTTTTTAGTTGTATCTTTGTTTCACAATTAGAGCAAAATGAAAAAACTAACTAAAGCCGAAGAGCAGATCATGCAGGAACTCTGGGAACTGGAAAAGGGATTTGTTAATGACATTATGGATCGCTTGCCTGATCCAAAACCTGCATACAACACAGTTTCAACTATTGTACGGATTCTGGAACAAAAAGGATTTATTGCTCACAAAGCGTATGGCAGAACACACGAATATTTCCCTTTGGTAAACAAAGAGGACTACTCCCGCGAATACCTGAATAATTTCACGCGGAACTATTTCAGTAATTCCTACAAGGCTCTAGCATCCTTTTTTGCAAATTCCGAAAATCTGAGCATCAAGGAACTTGAAGAAATAAAGGTACTTGTTGAAGAACAAATAAAGAATCATAAAACTTCGTGACAATGAAAACGCTGATACCTTATATAATAGCAACAGTAATTTCATCGGGTATTTTCTACCTTGCATTTATGTTGCTGTTGCGTAAAGAAGCTTTGTTCCGGTTCAATCGTATCTATCTGCTTTCTGCTTTGTTGCTTTCGTTTCTGATTCCATTGATGATTTTTTTTCCTGAAATTTCGTTTTTTAAATCCGGGCAGTCAGGAAACAACGGACTTTTCCGCTCAATTCTTCTTTCACCCATCGTAATCAGTTCCTCTACCGATACCAATGCCGATACATTTACTTTACTTACTTACCTATACATGGCCGGTACTGCTATTTTTGTTTCGCGCCTTCTTATCAGGGTATTGAGCATTTACAGGATCAGGAAACATTCAGTAAGTTCCAGGCTTGAGGATGCGAAAGTATTCTGGAGTTCGGCTAATATCCCACCTTTCTCCTTTTTCAACTCTATGTATCTCCCTGTTAATCTAATAGATGCAGATCATACGGCAGAAATTATCAGGCACGAACAGGTACATATTCGATCATTTCACAGCTTCGACATTGCCTTGACTCAAATATTGCAGATAGTTTGTTGGTTTAATCCATTCATCCCACTGATTGAAAATGCGTTACGCGAAATTCATGAATTTGAAGCTGATAAAATTGTTATCGGAGCAGGAACTGATCCGGTAACATATACTAAAATACTATTTCGTCAGGATAAAATTGCGAGTGCTGTCGTTTTGGGCAACAACTTTAATTATTCACTAATAAAAAGGAGGTTAACCATGTTTTACAAGAAAAGTACCGGACTAGCCAGAGTAAAAGCTGCATTGGTTTTACCAATAGCTACTTTAAGTGTCTTATTTTACACTTTCAGCTGCACTCCTTCAGCCGACAATTCAGTTTCGCTGAATGAAGATTCTCTTTCAAAAGCTTCTGAAAAAGTTACTCTTATCAAGGATTCAGCGGGCAACGAAATTGGAACAGCCGTTGTTACCGGCGATGTGGGGGTTCCACCACCACCTCCTCCTCCTCCACCTCCTCCTCCTCCTCCCCCATCAAATGATCAGAAAATCGCATTTAAAGACCCTGTTTTTACAGTCGTTGAGGTTATGCCCAGCTTTCCGGGCGGTGATGATGCGCGTGTAAAATATATGGCCAAAAACATGCACTATCCCGAGAGTGCGGTTAAAAGCGAAACCGAAGGCACCGTGTATGTTACATTTGTGATTGAAAAAGACGGTTCAGTAAAAGATGCTAAAGTATTACGTGGCATAGGCGGAGATTGCGATAAAGAAGCCCTGAGCGTTGTGAAAAATATGCCAAAATGGATTCCCGGCAAACAAGATGGGAAACCGGTTCGGGTTCAGTTTACCATCCCTATGCAATTTAAACTTTCTGACAACGGAAAGATGGGGATGATCAACACCGGGAAAGTTGGATGATAATAGTATAAATTGGCCGCCTTATGGAATAATACCGCTTACGAAACCTGATCAAATTCCTGATCTGAAATCTGGCAGAATCCATCTGTTTACGCTTGTGTACAACAAGTTTTGAAAAAGTCGGCAATTAATCTGCTGTTTCGACACACGATACAGTTTTCGACACAGCAAGTATCAGAATTTTAATGACTTCAACTTACGTGCTATGATCAGAATAATGCTTATTGCGTCTATTTTGCTTACAACAGCAGGTGACCTTAACGCGCAGCTTGCACTACGGCAAAAAAACAAGTATGATGCCGGGAACCATAAACATGGGTACTGGGTTACCTATTCAAGAACAAATCCGACTCAAAAGACTTTTAAAGGCTGGTATAAAAATGGTGCTGAAACAAGAAGGTGTCAGTATTATTTGAATGGTAAAAAATGCATGAAACTCCGCTATGTGAACGACAGTCTGATTAAGATAGTACGATACAACAGTTGCGGAAAGCCTGAATATAAAGGCACTGCACTTTGGCTGGTAAATAAGGATGAAATGAGATATTGCTGGAATGGAGAGTTTACTTTTTACGGAGAAAACCGCAAGATGATCAGGAAAGCCATGTACATTAAAGGAGAAGAAATAGACCCGCTGGAAGAGTAGAAGATCAACTCAAGCATTAGTGCTTTGTTTAACACACTGCTGATATTGAGTGAAAGGAATTAACCTGAAAGAAGTTGCATTTTGCATGAGATGCCCCTTACGGAAACAGGCAGCCGATGGCTGCCTGTTTTATCATCAAATTCAATAATAATCAAGCTGTAACTATTTCGTAAGTATCGTTTGCAATTACAAGCTCTTCGTTAGTTGGGACAACCATAATGGTTACTTTTGAGCCTGGTTTGCTGATTATTGCTTCTTTGCCACGCAATTTTGTGTTTTTTGTACTATCGAAATCAATTCCCATAAATTCGAGTCCCTTGCTGACTTCCTGGCGGGTTTCCCAGCCATTTTCGCCAACTCCACCGGTAAATATAACCAGATCAACTCCTCCCATTGCAGCAGCATAGGAACCCAGATATTTTTTAATCCTGTAATGATAAATATCGAGTGAAACCTGCGCCCTGTGGTTACCTTCGGCAGCAGCGGTTTCGACATCGCGCATATCGCTCGAAACACCAGATAAGCCTAATATTCCACTATGTTTGTTCAACAATGTGCTGGTAACAGGAATGCTTGTTTCCTCTTTATCAGCAATGTATAAGAGTGCTCCCGCATCAATATCACCACAACGTGTACCCATTACAAGTCCCTCTACAGGAGTCATTCCCATCGAAGTATCAACTGACACTCCATTTTGTATTGCACACATTGATGCGCCGTTTCCCAGATGGCAGCTTATGATTTTGAGATCTTCTATTTTTTTACCTAAAATATCGGCAGCGCGCTGCGAAACAAAACGGTGGCTTGAGCCATGAAATCCATAGCGACGTACCTTATACTTTTCGTACAGCGAATAAGGAATTCCATACAAATAAGCCTGTTCTGACATTGTCTGGTGGTACGCTGTATCGAACACTCCCACCTGTGGGACTTCAGGAAGCAGTTTTGTTATAGCGTATATACCTTCAAGATTTGGCGGATTATGCAATGGTGCCAGGTCAATGCACTCTTCGAGAGCCTCAATAACCTCTTTCGAAATAGCAACACTGCTATTATATTTTTCACCGGCATGTACAACACGATGCCCTACAGCACCAATTTCATTCAGATCCTTCACACAACCATATACTTTGTGTGTCAGTATTCCCAGAACAAATTCGATACCAGCCTGGTGATCAAGTATTTCACCTTCAAGCTTAAGCACATCACCATTAGCCATATTGTGTTTAATGGATGCCCCTTTCAGTCCGATTTTATCAACCAGACCCTTTGCAACTACTTCGGCAGAAGGCATCTCGAAGAGTTGATATTTAATGGACGAACTTCCGCAGTTCAGAACTATAACTTTCATTTTATTTTTTTTATCAGTGAGGAAGAATTACCTGTACTCTGGGCAGGTAATCGTACTTTCAAGTATTTTACCGTTCGCATCATATTTATAGAAACCCTGCCCGAATGCTTTGCCCAGATAATTGGCACGAACCAGTCGTTTCAGTACCGGCGAGGTCTTGTATCCGTGCTCGCCAAATTCGTTATACAGGTTATCCATCCATTTCTGTAACTTGTCCAATCCAATGCGGTCAGCCAGTTCGAAAGGGCCAAACTGATGGCCAAGACTGGTTTTCATCAGTTCATCAATATCGTGAACCGAAGCAATACCTTCCATCAGCATTTCGCATGCCTGATTGATTACTACACAAATCATGCGGGTAGTAATATTACCGGGCGATTCCATGAGTGTTATCGGCTTCTTTTCGAGCATCCTGACAAAACGCGACACAAGGGCAAAAGCTTCGTCGGAAGTACGGGCACTGCGTACCACTTCGAGTACTTTAACTTTATCGGTAGGTGAAATAAAATGCAATCCAACGGCACGGTCAGGATAATCGAGCCCGGCAGCAAGATCCGAAATCATAAGTGTAGCAGTATTCGAAGCAAGAATTGCATCGCGGCGTACAATTTTTTCGGCTTTTTGCAGAATTTCCTTCCGGATTTCAAGACTGGTGCCAGGTTTGCGCGAATTGATCGCTTCAAATACAATGTCACAATCAGCGAGATCATTATAATCAATTGTGCCTTTAATTCGCGACAGAATTAATCGCTTCTCACTGTTCGTCATACCCCAGCGGGTAATTTCGATATCAAGCATGCGGGTTATCCCGTCGAGAGCACCCCTTACACTTTGTTCATTCAGATCGAGGCAAATAACATCAAAGCCATGCTGACTTATTGTTTTTGCAATTTCCTGCCCCATGGATCCACTTCCTATGATTCCAATTTTCTGAATGGAGCCATGTTGTTTAGGACTTTTACTGAGACTGAAATCCTCCAGGTTTCCAATAATTTCTGACATTTTTATAAGCTATAATTTTATGTTAATTTTTGAGCCAAAATCGCTTATGTATCTATATATCAATATATTAAATACACAGGCTCTGAATTTTGGTGCAAAGGTAGAATTTATTTTGCGGTTACTGAATGTTTACTGTTAATATTTTCACAGAGAAACTGCATTTCGGTTGATATAGCGGAATGCATGAGTACTGCTACCTGACTTAAAAACCAATTGTTAAAAACTATTAAAGTAAATCCCTGCCACCCGGAACAATTTGACCGTTCAAAATATGTAATTTTGCATTCACAGCTATGAATGACACTATCCTCAGATATCAGCATAACCCGGCACATACCGATACGGTAGGATTTTTTGACGTGTGTATCCCTCTCATCAACAAAAGTGGAATGCCTGTTGCTGATTCGTTGAAGAAATTTTATTTCGACGATGCATTCGATTATGTAACGCCCCCTCCCGTTCCCAGGCAATTTCTTGAAACAATTTCGGTATTCGGCAAACATAACCTTGGTCTTAAGCATTCAGGCCCGCTGGCAATTGAGCGGCAAACCTCAGATTGGATCACTATCGTTTTTATTGCCTGCCTGCTTGCTCTGGCGTGGATTCAGACCATCTATCCCAAAAGACTTACGCAGATATTCAGAGCCGTGGCTCAACCGCATTTTATAAATCAACTTGAGAGAGAAGGGAATCTTTTCCGCGAACGCATTACGCTTGGTTTGGGCTTTATCTATTATATGATTAGTTCCATTTTTGTTTACCAGATCTTCAACGAATTTATACTTATTCCGTCCGGTCTGAGCAACCTGGCGTTTACTGGAATGATTTTTTCAGGGCTTTTCCTATATCAGATGCTTAAATCGATAGTAGTTTATAGTTCGGGTGTTGTTTTTGCAACCTCTGAACATGCCCGGTTTTACCAACTCAATATTCTGATATTCAACCATATGATTGGTGTCATTCTTATTCCGGTTACAATCCTGGCTTTTTATGGAAACAGCGCACTTTTTCTTACTGCAGGGATTATAATCATCTCAATACTATTAACTTACCGACTTTTCAGAGGTATTTTAACAGGACTGGCCAATAAGAACTACAATTTGTTTTATTTATTTTTATACCTTTGCACCCTCGAAATTTTACCCTTGATTCTGCTTTTTAAAGTCATGAGTAAAGTTTAAAATTGGATCTTCTTTTTTCTAAACTGTTAAAAAAAATATCGGTAACGTGTCTAAAACAAAGAACATTCTGGTCTCGCAACCTGTTCCGGCAGATTTGGAAAAATCGCCATACGGCGATCTCATCAGGAAACATGGAGTGAATATTGAATTCATAAAGTTTTTCAAAATTGAAAGTGTTACTGTTCGTGAGTTCCGTGATGAGAAAGTTTATATCAATGAACACACAGCAATTATATTTAACAGCAAACATGCTGTCGACCATTTTTTCAGCATAGCTAAGGATGTTCGGGTTGAAATACCCGAAAGCATGAAGTATTTTTGCATTTCTGAGTCAGTAGCTCTTTATCTTCAGAAATACGTTCAGTTTCGTAAGCGCAAAATATTTTTCTCGGAAAACGATGTTTCTCAACTGGTTGACCTTATTAAGAAACACAAGACAGAGCGCTTTCTTCTACCTTGTTCTGATAATCATAGCAAGGAATTGCCTGATTTGCTGAATCTTGCAAAAATCAATTTCAGTGAGGCCATACTATATCGTACCGTTCCGGCTGAGATGAACACCATGGTTGATATTAAGAAATTCGACATGCTGGTTTTCTTCAGCCCTCAGGGTATCCGTTCGCTTTACCACAACTGGCCTGAATATCAACAGGGTGAAACAATTATAGGAACATTTGGAACTACAACAACTCAGGCGGCCACCGATGCCGGATTAATAGTAAACATCATGGCTCCGAGTCCTGCATGTCCTTCGATGACCATGGCTATTGAAGCATATCTTTCGAAATGTCCAAAGAAGCAATAAAATATTTAATTCAGAGTCAGCCCCGTTTTTACTTTGTATCAACGGGGTTTTTTTATTCCTATTTCGGAATTTGGGCATAAATGACATTCCACAACAGAAGGAAAACACTAATTTTACAAACTGATTACAGATTATGCCCGGATTAAGCAAGAGGAATACATTCCGAAAAGCTGAGAAGCTATGCAGCCAGATACAGATTGACAAACTTTTTGCGGAAGGGAAATCATTTGCATCGGGTAATTTCAGGTTGATCTATCTTGAATCAGATGTATCAAAGTATGCTCCTGTGCAGGTTCTGATTGCTGTTCCTAAAAAGCAACAACGGTTTGCCGTTAACCGAAACCGCATGAAACGCTTAATCCGCGAATCATACAGATTATGCAAGCATAAACTGCTGGACATATATGTAAACGAAAGGATACATTGTGATATAGCATTTATTTTTAACGGCAAAAAGTGTGTTTCACAGGCAGAGACTTTCACCGCAATAAATGTACTTTTAGATCGTTTAATTCTTACCCATGAGAAAAATTCTGAGTAAAATAATGATTGGAGTTATACGGCTTTACCAGTATGCTATTTCACCGTATTTACCACCATCGTGCCGGTATACACCCAGTTGTTCCGCTTATGGAATAGAAGCGTTGCAGAAACATGGACCATTTAAGGGTGGCTGGCTTACCATCAAGCGGGTTGCTTCCTGCAATCCCTGGGGCGGAAGCGGGTATGACCCGGTGCCATGAGCAATAATTCTTCGTCTACCAGCATTCAGAAACAAAACACAGCCCGAAGTTGTTTTTACAGAGCAACTCCGCAGATTTCAACCAAGAAGTGATTTCTAAGAAAAAAAGAAGAAAAATCATGAAATATAGATTCATCCACCCTTTCAGAGCAATATTCATCTTGTCATTTGTACTGACAATATGCTCAACTCCGGTTTTAAAAGCTCAGACAACATCTGATTTTGAAATTTCGAAAAACCTCGAAATCCTGACATCACTATACAAGGAGCTGAACAGCAATTATGTTGACGGAGCGAACCCTTCGGAACTTATGAAAACAGGCATTGACGCCATGCTTGATAAGCTGGATCCGTATACCGTTTTTATACCTGAATCGGAAATTGAAGATTACCGGTTCATGACCACCGGCGAATACGGAGGAATAGGCTCTCTGATTCACAAACAGGGCAACTACATTGTAATTTCGGAACCTTACGAAAAATCACCTGCACAGAAATCAGGACTAAAAGCCGGAGATAAAATACTCGAAGTCAACGACAAAAATGCTTCAGGAAAATCAGTAGAGGATGTGAGTGCCGTTCTTAAAGGTCAACCAGGAACCAGTTTTAAACTGATTGTTGAGCGGGCGGGAGAGCCAAAACCACTTACTTTTGATATCGTACGCGAAAAAATCACCATTGACCCGGTACCTTATTACGGAATGATTGGGGATGGAATCGGCTATATAAAACTGAACAGTTTCACACAAACTGCATCGGCTGATGTAAAAAAAGCTTTGCTCGATCTAAAAGCCAAAAATACCGTTACCGGTCTAGTGCTTGATCTTCGCGATAATGGAGGCGGGCTGTTGAATGAAGCTGTGAATATTGTTAATCTTTTTGTCAAAAAAAACGAACTGGTTGTATCGACCAAGGGAAAACAGAAGGATAAAAACAGAAGCTATCAAACAAGCATGGAGCCTACAGATACTGAGCTGCCGCTTGTTGTTCTTGTAAACGGAATGAGTGCATCAGCATCAGAGATTGTAGCCGGCGCATTGCAGGATCTTGACCGCGCAGTTATAGTTGGCCGCAGGACTTTTGGCAAGGGGCTGGTTCAGAACGTTTTTCCTTTAACCTACAACACTCAGGTTAAAATTACAGTAGCTAAATATTATATCCCAAGCGGACGGTGTATTCAGGCGATAGATTATGCTCACAAGAATGCTTCGGGCAATCCTGATCATATTCCTGATTCGCTGATTACCGCCTTCAAGACTATGCATGGCCGTACTGTTTACGATGGAAAAGGAGTGGCTCCTGATGTTGCTACAGATACAGCAAAACTGAGTACCGTTTCATACAACCTGATCACAAAGTACATAATTTTTGACTATGCAACCAAATATGCCGCGGCACACCCCTCTATTGAACCGGCATCCAGTTTCAGGCTAACAGATCAGGAGTATAATGATTTTATTGCCTACACCGAAAAAGCAGGATTTGAGTTTAAGACTGTGGCTGAAACAGAACTCGAAACAGTAAAAAAAGCCGCTATTTACGAGAACTGCTGGGATGATATAAAAGGACAGTATGAAACCATGATCGAAGGCATAGCGCAGCATAAGAAAAAAGACCTTATTGATAATAAGGATGAGGTTTCCGAGCTTCTGCAGGAGGAAATTGTAAGCCGGTACTACTATCAGAAAGGGCGTATTGAATCAACTTTAAGTGGTGATGCTGAGTTAAAAAGCGCACTCAAAGTACTCCATGATGCAAATACCTATACTTCAATACTTGATGGAAGTTATACTAAAGCTGACAATACGCTGAAGCAACCAAAAACTCATAACTAAAACTGCATTGCTCATGCAACAAAAGGGGATATGGCCTCCAGCTTACACTACAATGTACTTTCTAGCTCTGGCATTATTGGTGAGTTCTTTGCCCCTTTCGAAATTCACCATGAGCTTTTTTCAGTTCGGAACTCTGCTTTTCTGGCTTTGGCATGGTGTAAGAACTGAATTTCTGCAAAAATATACATTCCGAGAGCTACTGAATCCCCCAGTTCTGGTATCTTTTCTGGGTGAGGTTATTAAAGAAGTATTTTCAGCCCTGATACGAAAATTTCTGGAATTTTTCAGAAACAAACCTGCAATTGCAATTGCTTCGGTGATAGTGCTTCATGTTATCGGATTGCTGTATACCACCGATTTAAACTACGCTTTCCGCGATCTGCGTATAAAACTACCTATCCTTATACTTCCTCTCTTTATTGCTACAGGTCCCCGAATTACAACAAAAACATTTTATTGGATTTTGGCATGCTTTGTTGCCGCAGTAGTGGGTGGAAGCATCTACCGACTGATTCTTTATCTGAATCTGCCGGTTGCTGATAAACGTGCAATAGCAGCACATACCTCACACATCAGGTATAGTCTGAACGCAGTTTTTGCAATCTTTATCATTTTCTTTTTCGTTCAATCGAAAAGGTTGTTTAAGTGGCGGTTCAAAATAATGATATTGCTTATTGCTTTCTGGCTGATTGGATTTATGGTTTTCATGAATTATTCAACCGGAATCCTGCTTTTCGCAGCTATCAGTTTCTTACTCTTATTGTTCCTTGTTTTCAGAATCAAAAGTATATACCTGAAATTATCTTTGATTGTAATTGCAGTAGTATTAATTTCCGTGCCTTTGTTTTATGTTTTCAGTTTAGGAAACAACTATCTGAATACTCCTTCCATTGAGTTTGATGCACTCGAAAAATATACACCCCGGGGAAATTCCTATTATCACGATACTGTAAATTTCAGATCGAAAAACGGCACCTGGACCGGCCTGTATATCTGCGACAAGGAACTGCGGCAGTCGTGGGCCGAACGAAGCAATCTGTCGCTCGACAGCCTCGATAAAAAGAAACAGCTTCGCAGGTATGCACTGATAAGCTTTCTTGCTTCTAAAAACCTGCGGAAAGATGCTGACGGCATAAAACAGCTTACCGATACTGAAATCCGGTTAATTGAGGATGGTGTAAACGATGCCGGTTATGAGAAACTGCCTGGTTTGCGTTCGCAACTGGAGGACTTTATTGCAGGTTACCAGCGTTATGTTAACCTTCATGATCCGAACTCAGGGTCGATGGTGCAGAGATTTGAGTATTGGCGCACTTCATTGATTCTCATCAAACAGCATCCGGTTTTTGGTGTTGGTACCGGCGATTTACGCAAAGCTTTCAACGAACAGTATATTAAAATGAATTCCGGTTTATCAGAGCAAAACAGACTCAGGTCGCATAATCAATACCTGGCAATTACCATTGCATTCGGATTGTCAGGACTCGCATGGTATCTGTTTGCCATGTTTTATCCGGGAATACAGACCAGGAGCTTCAGCAATTACTTTTATATCGTGTTCTGGATCATTTTTATGCTTTCGATGATTACTGAGGATACCATTGAGACCCAGGAAGGAGCTACTTTTTATGCTTTGTTCACAGCTTTAATGTTGCTTGGGCGCGAGAAAACAGAAAAATCAGAATCAATATTTAACTGATAAACAAACTTTTATAAGTCGAATCTGAATTTTTCACCTTTTCATCCATAGCAGAAAATCTCCGACATTATGATTTTTCAGCATTGTAACTAAAACCTGATATTTTTAAAGTACATTTATAGCCAATATAGCAATCAGATGGTTACACATACTTTTACTGTTGAATACACCGAAATCACCGGCATATCAAACCTTGAAGATAATGACAGGCAATTGCTGCAAAAAGCATGGGAAGCCTGTGATTCAGCCTATGCCCCCTATTCAGGTTTTTTTGTAGGTGCTTCGCTCAGGCTCGAAAACGGAATGACTGTTACAGGAAATAACCAGGAGAACTCAGCATATCCTTCAGGTTTATGTGCCGAAAGGGTAGCATTATTTTCAGCTTCTTCGCAATATCCGGGTGTTGCTTTCGAAAGCCTTGCTGTTGTAGCCAAAACCGAAATATTTAAGCTCGATAACCCTGCCACACCATGTGGAGGCTGCCGGCAGGTGATTGCAGAATATGAAATGCTTTCCGGGAAGCCGATAAGAATAATTCTCCAGGGGAATTCTGAAAAAATCTGGATAGTGAACGGTATTTCCAACTTGCTTCCGCTTATGTTCCACGGAGGTGATCTGAAAAAATAAAGGCTGGTTACTGAGCTCCGCTTCCGTAGAGTTGAAACTTCAATTTTCATTTAAATACCTGATATTGGTTTCAGCAGGCCTATAATAGCAGAAACTCCTTTGAACAAATACATTCCTGATACCGTTACTTACAAAACAACTACATTATAAATACAATTCTTCCGAAAAAATCAGATCACTATGACAAAACTACTCCTGACCAGTATCATTCTTACTACACTTCTTTCGATGAAAACTGACAAGCCTGCCTATAGGTTTTTTGATCAGAACGGTAAAAGCACAACCTATAAAGAGTTGCTAAAAGAAGCTTCAGAAGCTGACATTGTTTTCTTCGGCGAATTACACGATAACCCGATTTGTCATTGGCTGGAGTATGAACTTACGGCAGATCTGTACGCCCAGAAAGGGAAAAACCTGATTCTTGGTGCCGAAATGTTTGAGTCGGACAATCAGTTAATAGTTAACGAATACCTAAGTGGCAGAATAAAAGAAAAGAATTTTGAAGCAGAAGCAAGACTGTGGCCTAACTATAAAACCGGATACAAACGGTTATTGAATTTTGCCCGCGACAGCAGCCTAGTGTTTATAGCCACAAATATTCCGCGCCGTTATGCTTCCATGGTAAATGAGAAAGGATTTGATGTACTTAATACACTTGATATCAGCGCATACCCTCTCATAGCCCCCCTGCCGATAAAATATGATTCCACGTTGGCATGCTATGCCGAAATGATAAAAATGATGGGAGATGCCCCATCGCATGTTACAGCAAATATTGCATGTGCACAGGCTATGAAAGATGCAACCATGGCTTATTTTATTTCAAAGAATTTTACAAAAGGTAAAACCTTCCTGCACTTCAACGGAACCTACCACAGCGACCGTTTCGAGAGCATACTCTGGTATCTGAAACAAACGGATCCTACCCTGAAAATAGTCACCATTTCCTCCGCTGAACAAGCTGATCTGGACGAACTGGCTAAAGAATCGGAAGGCTTAGGGAATTTCATACTGGTACTGCCTGAATCGATGGCAAAGAGTCAATAAACAAAAAAATTTCAGGAATCAGAAATGCTGAATTCATACAGTAACTAAAAGGGTTCAATTTCCCCGAAAATGTTCATTTATGACAGGCCTGGTGCAAGCAGCCTGTTTTATCAGAAAGGAGCTTCAATCAGGAGCTCCTTTTTTTTATTGATAATAATCAGGAATATTATTTTGCGCCTCTGCTCCCGTGAAAGTAGTTCACAGCTTAGTAAGAATGTAAAAATGATTCAACATAGTTGCAGAAACATCTGACAAAGACAGGATATTCCCTTTATACAAAGGTGTAGAGCAGATTAATAAAGAAATTCCATATTGTAACTATGCCGATAGCAACCAATTTGGAAATATAGAAATTATGGTTCCTTTTGCTAACCAGGAGCCATATAACCAATGTATTCATTCCAAGTCCGATAACTGAAAAAAAGAGAAATCTGGAATATTCGACGGCCAGTTCAGGATTGTTGCTGTGAAAAGTCCACCAGCGATTTAAAAAATAATTGCTTGTGGCAGCAAAAGTGAAACCAACAGCATTCGCAACATATTTCTGAATACGTGCTACTTCCTTACTTAACCAGGTAAAACTAAAATCGACAACTACCCCGGTTGCGCCTACAGCACCAAATTTCAGGAATTTGACCAATACATCCTGTGTAAAATACTCCGTCATAAGCCGCGAAGATACGGAAAAACATTTTCCCGCATTATTTGCAAATTAAAATCGGATTTCTATTTAAAATTGAACAATCAGGATTTGTTTTACATCCTTCCTGATAATTTCAACACTGGCAACTTGCCCGGGCTTAAGCTTACCAAGCCTTGCCATATAATCATAAATATTAGTTACCGGCTGTCCGTCAATGGAGACAATCCTGTCGCCTTTAATAATTCCGGCTCCTTCAGCTACTCCGCCTTTGCGCACACCATCAACCCTGAGACCATTGTTATCGTTAGAAACCATATCGGGAACAATCCCCAGGGTTACCTTCATATTACGTCCATATCGTGCAGCTTGTTTCGAGCCAGCTTCACGAAAAGTTAGTCTTTCACCACCCGAAAGCATTTCCGCCAGATCGTAAACCATGTTGAGAATATTAACTTCACCGGCGAAATCAATTTTATCAATATCATCCTGGGGTGTGTGGTACTCGCCATGTGCACCGGTTGAAAAATAAAAAACAGGAAGATTCTCACTATAAAAAGAGGCATGGTCGGATGGACCATACCCATCAGGGGAATGGCTGATTTTGAAAGGGCGATCTGATTCCAGTATTTTAAGGATAGAATCAGCTTCAACCGATGTACCGGTTCCACCTATGCTGATAGTATTGCTTTCAGGATTCAGACGGCCAATCATATCCATATTGATCATAGCATTCACCTTTTTAAGATCGATTGGTGGCTTATTGACAAATTCTTTTGATCCAAGTAATCCCATCTCTTCACCTGTAAAGGCAACAAATACAAAGCTGCGTTTCAGGTTTGCCCTGTTGGAATAAAGCTTGTGTGCTACTTCAATAACACCGGCTGTGCCTGATGCATTATCGTCAGCACCATTGTGAACGGCTATTTCATCGGGGGTGCGCGAACCACTTCCTTCACCACCCATCCCCAGGTGGTCGACATGAGCTCCTATAACAATATATTCATTTTTCAGCACCGCATCGTTACCTTCGATCATACCAACAATGTTTTGAGCCGTTACACGGGTTTTAACCACATCGGAAGTTGCGGTTACAACAGGCTCGAGATATAATGAAACAGGATTATGGTTTTCTTTTATTTCGCTCTCAAGTGTGGCAACTGTATAATTCATTGACGACAGAAGTTTATCAGCAACAGCTCTGCTAATGCTGAAAACCGGAATACCGGCATCAGATGGGGATTTATCGTATTGCATATGCATGATAACATCTGTTTTTTCAATATCAGAAGGAGAAACAAGCAATATTCCTGCAGCGCCTTTATCTTTGGCGGTAAGCACCTTACTACGTTCCTGCCCGTAAGCAAGAAAAGCACTGTTTGCCTTCTCAGGTTCCGGGTCACCGCGCAGTATTATCGCCCATTTACCCTTTACATCTATGCCTTTGTAATCGTTCCATTTTAGTGAATCGAGATCCAGGTCGAAACCATAACCGGCAAATACAACCGAAGCTGAAAGTGATGCTGACGAAGAAAAGGATAAAGGGGTAAAATCAACTCCCGGTTGAGCCGAAAACCCATCGAATGTTAATGTATTTTTATCACCTGATTTAACATCAGCAACAATTTCGAATTTCTGAAAACCATCTTCGAAAAGCAGTTTCAACCCGGCCTGCCTGAAACAGTCGCGGATATAGGCCGAGGTTACAGCGTCTTCAGGTGTTCCGGGCTTACGTCCCTTCAACGAATCAGATGCTAAAACACCTATCTGCTTCTGTAAGTCCGAAGCGTTTATCTCAGGGCTGTACTGCGCAAAGAGTAAATTGGAAGTGATCAGGAGTGCAGCGAGTAAAACTATTCTGTTAATCAGTATCATAAACGAAGATTTATTATTTTAAGCAAACTTACTAAACATTTCGGTATCACATAAACCAGACTTCAATCAATTGAATCAGAGTCAGCCCTCACCTTAAATCCATGCAATGGCTTTTAATTCAGATGAAAGAAACTTTCATTCAAAAAGCAAAAACTATTACCTGTAACTCTTTGCAGATCAACCAGTCAATAAAATTACAATTTCTGGTATTCAAAGGAAGGGTATCCTTTTTCGGATCTGTTGTTATTGTAATTGTAAAAACCTACGAAGCGGAATTTGTAAAGGAATCCTTTGGTATCGCGAATAACAAATATTTCATCAGAATTCACTGTATAAATGCCTGCATCAAAGTCGTATTTCTTCCACGAATACCCGATTTTGTCAGCTAACTTCGAAAAATCCATTGTCTGCGCTTTTTCAAAATCAATAGATTCGAACGCACTCAGCGAATCAACGGCAACCTCCACAAATTTAGGGTTCATAAGCACACCGGTAACCAGGTATGGATAGGGATCACCAACATCGGTAAAAAGTAGTGTAGTATATTGAGTGAACAGTAAATCCCAGTCTGAACTTTGTGGTTCCTCCACTATAGTAGTTGGGTTGCTGATGGAAAACAGAATATTGTTTGCTCCACCCTGTTTGGCTACTGCAAAGGATCGGGGGTTTGTACCGTTCATTGCTGCAATCCGGAAATAATAGGTACCTCCGGCTAAACTATCAATAACGAACTGGTAAAATCCTCTTGAAATCCCATTTTCATCAAGGCCTCTGTCAATCAGAAGTATACGGTTTATCCCGATGGTATCGCTATTTTCGATTGTAAACCATTTTCCTGCTGCAAGAGAATCAGCACTCCCGTCGGAAGGATTGAATAACCAGCTCACTCCCATTGTATCAGCAGGAATACCAAAAATATGGTCGCTCAGGTAAGCTGATTTCATAAAACAACTCGTATTCAATATTACCCGCCATCCGTTCGGAGAGTTCTCGAAACCGAGGTCCCATGAGGTTTTTGGCAGTGAAGCAACCACATTACTATCAGAAAGACTGTAGAAAACCTGATATTTATACGTTTCGGTTAGTGCAACAGTATCAGTGATATAATCACCGGGAGTATGAGGCAGTACGGCTTCATCTTCCTTGAAACAGGATGAAAGAGAAACTGCCAGCAGAAGAATAATCAATCCAGGTATTAAGCGTAGCATCAGAGTTTTTTAAAGTTGTATGTTAATTTAACAAAGGCTGTCCGGCCCCATGCAATTCGCGAAGCTCCGTCGCCTCCACCACTGTGGGCTCCACTGTTTGCAACTCCGGCTTTTACATCTCTCACATCCAAAAGATTTTTTCCTCCGGCCGAAACAGCAAACCTGTTTTGCATGAAACTCTTCATAATACTAAGGTCGAGATTCGAATACCCATCCACATAATCATTGGCAAAAGTACCATCAGGTGTTAATTGGGGGAACCTACCGGTATATTTATAATTCGCAGTAATTGAAGCATTGAATTTTTCGAAGTTGTAGGTTGCCATTGCATTAAAGTCAGTGCTATAATGGAATTTTTTATCGGTGGCATCAGCAGTATTTTCAGGAAATTTTCGTCCAACATGCGAGATTCCTCCTTTTAAAGTCAGTTTAGGATAAAAACTTACCGTGGCATTTGCCTGAATGCCCTGGCTTAAGAATTTCGAAACATTTCCATAGGTATAGGTAGTAATATCGCTTCCTTCCTGAAACAGCCATATAGTGTTATCAACCAGATTGTAGAACAATCCGAATTCAGTATTCAGGTAAGCTTTGGTTGTTTCGCGGTTGTAACTGAAATTGAGGTTAACATTATGCGAATACTCCGCCTGAAGATCAGGATTTCCGTGCAGATTGTGGTTTATATCCACAAAATCAAGATAAAGCTCTTTAATAGAGGGTGCCCTGAATCCACGTGCATAGGTTGCCCTTATGGAGGTGTTTTTCGATATGCCGTATTTTACATTTAGCGAGTATACCAAAGGTGCTTTATACTTGGTATTATAAATGAACCTGGCACCCGGCTGCAATGAAATCTTTTCAGTCGGGTTGTATTTCATGCTTACAAATCCGGCATAATCGCCAATCTTTTGCGTTCCACCCTGAATACGTTCACCATCGTTGATTTCGAGGTTTCCATCGAAACCAACCTGATAATTTAATTTTTGTTCCGGATAATTCCGGTTGTACCATGCTCTCAACAAGTAACTCCCAACAGCAGTAGTATCCCCATCAACCAGGTTTTTTTTCAGAATTGTCAGGTCGTTCTGGTACACTTCCCGTTTACGGATATAGGTTGAATAAGCCCCGACCATACTTATCTGCCTGTTTGCCGAAATCGTATAGGATGCTTCGGTTTTTGAAGTCTGACGCAGGGTGTGGAAGTAGTTATCGACAGCATTCTCATAATAGGGTTTCAGCAGATTTCCTTTATCCTGGAGAGCTTCATCGAAAAACTGAAATGACAATTTCACCCTTGTTTTGTTTCCCGAAAACAAATAGTAAGCATCGGCATTATACTGCCGCTTGGGTTTCCATTGTACAGACCTTACTGAATTATCGGTTGTATATCCGTCGAAGAAATTACGGGCAAGGTCAAGTGAAAAATTATGGTTGCTCTTTCGAACAGATCCACCTGCATTTACATTGTATACTCCGACTGTTTCATAATAGGCATTGGCAAAAGCTGTCAAAGCTGAACCCCTGTTTTCCTTGGTAATTATATTTACCACGCCGGCAATTGCGTTGCTCCCGTATATAACTGACATGGGACCTTCGATAATTTCAACATGATCGACGTTGTACAGATTCAACTGGTTCAAGTCAATATTGCCATTTAAACGACCCACTACAGGAACACCGTCAATCAGAAATTTCACATTTTCGCCGGATAATCCCTGCAAACTTAAACTTGAGCCCAATACACCGCCTTGAGAGATACGCATATTGCTTTCGCTGCTCAGAAGGTCAGTAAGGTTGGTTGCTGCTTTGCGCTCAATCTGACGGCTATTGATAACATTGATTTTATAGATTGATTTATCTGCTTTTTCAGGTTTAAACTGGGCTGTTACCACGAACTCACTCATGTTTAATACAGCAGGAACCAGCGATAATGTCGCTGAAATCCCTGGACCAATCGTATCCCACAGGGTTTCGTATCCTATAAAGGAAACGGCAACTTTACTGGTTTCTTTAATATCATTGGCAACTATTCCTTCTGCATCAGTAACACATTGTTTAAGAACCACCGATCTGATTCCCTGAAAACAAACGGTTGCATAAGGAATTGCTTCCTTTGTTTTGGAATCAATTATTTTGATGGTTGCCTGCTGACCGGAGACAAAGCCCACGGCCAGCAGCAACAACATCGACCCTATTAACCTGATAAACAAACTTTTAATCATTATATTTTTGCTTTAATTATGTTTTTTCAATCTTTAAGTTTACTCAAAATCAGGCTGGCTGCTGACCAGGGTGATTTACCCCGGCCTGCAGACATGCCATCAACCCTGTATTCAAAACATAATTATCAAATTATTCTCTTTATTCTACTTGATGTCCGTTCCTGAAATCCAAATTCACAGGCTGAGTTCATTTGCTGTTTCCGGCAAAAAACAATCTCTCAATTAAAGGAGCGGGTTATGGTACTTTACTTATTTACAATTACCTTACGACTGATTGTGTTATCACCAGCATGTATTCTCACAACGTATATGCCTGAAGGAGTATTTACCAGCGGCAAACGCAGGTTCGATAACTGATGAGGCTGAAGTTCGAAACGGTCACTCAGGATTGTTTTTCCCGAAATGTCGAGAAAAGAAACTGAGATATTTTTTGAAGAACCCGGATTAACGGTCAGATTTAAAACATCGCTGGCCGGATTAGGATAAACAGCAGCGTTCATATCCATCATCTCCTTCACATCAGTACCAGCAGCAGAGATCATTTCTTTTTGAAAAACAATTCTACCCGTGGAACTACCCGCAAATTCTTTAAATATGAGCTTATGTATGTTGCCGCCTTTATCCTGAATGAAATAAACAGATGAATCAACCACATGATATACGAAAGAAGCATCTATGTATTTCCAGTCGTAACCTATTACTGAACGTGCTGAATCAAAAAGTGATGCATCCCAGGCTCTGAAATCGAGTGCAACCGGATGGTTCTTACTAACTCCTGTATTGTAATTGCTCAGAACACCGGTAACCGGATAAGGAGTTGTGCCCGAAAGACCCATATATTTGGTAAACAAAATGTCCCATGATGAAGCATCAGCAGTTTCAAAATCGACGACAGCATTATCTGGAACTGAAAAACCGACAAAATTCCTGGAGGTATAAAGACCACAATCTATAGTTGACCTCAGAAGGTTCGATCCATCGAGGCTAGCAGTGCGTACGCTGTATTTATTCAATGACGATGCTTTCCCTTCGATCCATAATTTGCGCAATTGTCCATTCCTAAGTTTTATAATATACAGTGAATCACCGGTAAGATTATGGGTAACAACGTTATAAACTCCCCATCCATAATCGAAATCACCTTTGCTGTTTGTATTAAACGCTCCCATTTCCCAATCAGTCAATGAATTATATAAAGGTTTCCATGTGCTGAATCCCGAAGTATCCACACTTGCCCAGCCGGAAGTATCTGATTTTGGATAGGTATATAGGACAACGCCCGAACCGTCGTTGGTGAGTATGGATGCACTCAGTATGGATGTGCGGAATGCAATATCCCACTGATTGCGCAGAACGGTCGCCTTGGTACCGGTAACCATGCTGTAATAAACTTCTGAACTATAACCGGGATTCATCAAGACTGTGTCGGTTACAGGTACTGATTTTTGGCTCATAACAGGTGATGCACCTATCAAACCGGTTACAAATAGTGCAACAATTACAATTAAAGTGTTTTTCATGATCTATGAATTAGTTTTGGTTGAAAATCTGAGTGTTAGGAGGTATTGAATTGACTCAGGGAGTATTATTCTCCTGAATGAACTGCGATACATACGATAAACACACAAAATCGCATTTTGTGCTTTATCCGATCGGATACCAGAAAATTATGCGGAAGGGGGGCCTCTGAAGAGTAAGGCTTGAATGCCCTGTTTATTTACAGGGGCATCAGGTAATATGAAAGAAGTACAAACAATTTCGCAAAGACAGCCAACAATTGGATTTTGATCAGGTGTGGTAAAATCAAAGTGAAGCTCCAGATTGAAAAGCCTGTCACCTTTGCCATTTTTAACGAAAGAAACCGAATCTTTGTCCTTAACGCGAGTTGAGGAGCAGGCAACTGGTATAAGCTGCTTTCCCCAAATACGGTACTGATGGAAATTAACCAGGTTCCCAACGTAGATCCATAGCACCAGAAAAGCCCACCCTAAAAGGATGAATTTGCGAAGAAGTGACTTACCTGATCTGAGGAATTCCATAATTCTGTTAAAGAAATATGGTGCAAAGTTGGATATTTTTTGGAAGTAAAAAACATTTCGGGCACTTTTTTTCGCACTTTAACCCAAAAAAATTCAATCATTGACATATATCAATTATTCTGGAAACATAACTACAGCCCCATACTGATAAATAACTACAGCAGTTCAGTTTAAAGAATATATAACATCCTTGTTGTCCGGGTTAATCAGATTCAAAATGCTAAAAAGCCTGATATATATCGTCCCTACGGGACTTCATGGCGATGGGGATACTTTTTATTCTACGAATATATCGTCCCTAAAGGGACTTCATGGCGATGCTGGTGTTTTTTCAATCTACCAATATCCAATCCCGCTGTGATTGTCCTGCATGTACAACATATTGGTACAAAGTGCATTATATAATGGTTCATATCCCGTAGGAACAAAATAATGGTAGAAAGCAGGTTGATGAGTATACATAAGTCCCGTAGGGACGGTATAAAATTTTAACCGGACAACCGTGATATAATATATAGTTTTGAGTACTTCAAAACATCAGGTTCTATTGCTATTACGGCCATATACCTGCCTTGCAGTATCAATAATTACATACCAGTCTGCTTCCTGACAAGTTTTACCCAATCGGAAATTCTTTTTTCAGTTAATTCTGGTTGGGTATCGTCATCAATAGCCAGGCCAACGAACTGACCTTCCTTTTCAGCGGTAGAATAATAATATTTATATCCTTCGGTGGATGTATACCCCACAACATTTTCTTTGTGTGGTAACCTGCAGAAAATGGTGCCCATTCCGTCAACAAAGCTTTCCGGGTATACTTTCTGATCGCCTAATCCGAACAAGGCTATTTTCTTATTAATCAGGTCCGCTTCAATAAGTTTATCAATAAAACGTTCCCAATCAGTATGCATTTCGCCTATACCCCAGGCAGCAGTACCCAGTACCAGGAAATCATACTTTTCAACATCATGCTTTGCAGCACTGCTTACATTATGAACTACAGCGCGGTCAGCACCCAGTAATTCCTGAATTTTACGTGCCACTTTTGCGGTGCTTCCGTTATCTTTACCTCCGAAAAAAATTCCGATCTTAGACATATTGTATTATTGTTTCTGTTAATTCGTTCCGCAAATCTAACGAAAATCAAAAGCAGGTGATTCTTCACTGCTAACTATTTTCTACCTAATTTTGAGGCATCTGAAATACCCGAAAAAATGAAAAGCAGATTTATGAAACAGCTCTACATCCGTTTTGTTTTACCTCCGCTGATAATTTCTGTTCTGCTGTGGATATGTTGTATCTATGGAAGCGATTCCGGTTTAAGCAGCATCCTCATCACCGTATTATCTGCAACAGTTATTTTTATACTTATCCGTACCACCCAATATATTCACAAACTTCAGAAGAACCTCTTTAGTCTTGAAAACGGGTCGTATACAGGAAATGAACTCAGCGACACAGGCATTTCAGGTGAACTTAAAAGCCTGCTAACGAACATATCGCAACGCATACTCAAACAGGAAAGTGAACTTCAACTGGAGAAAATACGCAGGCTGCGTTCGGTCGTAGACGGGCAGGATCAGGAGAGGAACCGTTTATCGCGTGAGTTGCACGATGGCATCGGCCAATCGTTAATTGCGATCAAACTGCAGCTCGAAAGCGCAGAAACCAGAAATTATTCAATGATGCGCGCCGGGATTGACTCTGCAAAAAATATGATCGATATCACTATTGAAGAAGTGCGGCGCGTATGCAATGCTCTTCTTCCTGCAGCACTCAACGAATTTGGTATTGTTTCCACACTCAGGGCATTATTCTCCGAACTATCTTCACTGGCAGGTTTTAAAGCTGTTTTCGAAAGTACAGGCTCACTTGACCGTATGTCGAAAAAATCGCAAATCTATATCTACCGCATTGCACAGGAAGCACTCAATAACATCGCAAAGCATGCAAGAGCAACAGAAGTTGTTTTGAATCTCAGTCGCGAAAATAATATAGTTACCCTTCAGGTAAGCGACAACGGAAAAGGTTTTATATTTGACCCCGTTAGTTTTGCCCAGCGCAACGGGTTACAGAACATGCGCGAACGAACACAATTATTGCTGGGTGAATTTACAATCAAAAGTCAACCAGGTAATGGAACAACTATAATAGTTTCTATTCCTTTTACAACTGAAAATGGAAAAGATCAGGCTGATCTTGGTGGATGACCACCAACTTGTGCGTACAGGAATTGCCAATCTACTGAATGGCGAACCCGAGTTTGAGATAATAGGTGAAGCAGCAGATGCTAAAGAATTGTTCATTTTGCTTAAACAGTCGCAACCCGAGATAACAATACTCGATATTGCATTACCCGGAATGTCGGGTATTGAGATTACCAAAAAGCTTCATTCCGATTTCCCCGGAATCCGCATACTGATACTCTCGATGCATACATCGGAGGAATTTATTTTTAATGCTATCAATTCGGGTGCAAGGGGGTATTTACCTAAAAACACTTCCCGAAAAGAACTTATTGAGGCCATATATGCCATTCACCGGGGTGAAGAATACTTTGCTGAAAGCATCTCCAATGTTATACTGAAGAGCTATATCAAAAAAGCAAAACATGATTCTGCTGATTCCGACGACAAGGAAAACCTCCTTTCGAAACGTGAAATTGAGGTGCTGAGACTATTTGCTGAGGGCATGACCAATCAGGAGATTGCTGACAAACTTTTTATCAGCATACGTACGGTTGAATCACACAAAAATCACATTATGGCAAGACTTGAGTTAAAAACCACAGTGGACCTGGTAAAATTTGCCATCAGAAACAATATCGTTTTACTCTAAGTTTTATCCTAACCCATCACTTACTGGAATAATTCTTCTGCTGACTTAAGCCTGGCTTGTTCCACACTATACCGAAATTATAAGAAAATGAAATTCACCATATTTCTTACCTATTTTCTTATCCCGGCTCTGGCAATATCACAGACGCTGAACCAGAAAACAAGGGATGAGAAGAAGAACAATGAAATGCTGATAGGCTATTGCAGCCGTGCAGGTTTCAGTGAGGTAAACTGCAATTTTGATTCTGTTTATAAGGCAGCGTATCCTTTGTACAAACCCGATGCCTCAACCATGAAACTACTGCATAAAAGGCTGAAAGGTGTCAAAATCACTGTTGTAATGGCAACCTGGTGCAGCGACAGCAAGGATTGGATCCCGCGGTTTTATAAAGTCATGGATGAGCTAAATTTCAATTACAGAAATCTCACATTAATTTGTGTCGACCGCTCAAAAAAAGTGCCCGAAACCTCTGCCGGGAATCTGAATATTGAAAAAGTTCCTACTTTAATATTCTACCGAAAAAAAACTGAACTGGGTCGTATTATTGAAGTTCCCACTGATCTGCTCGAAAAAGACATACTCAGGATAGTGTCAGTAAAATAGTTCAGAAATCTTTCACTCACATTTTCTTAATTTTAAAACAAAATATGATCAACGTATTCCATACTATTTCTGAGACCCGTGCAGCTGTAAGCCGACAACTTGCTGATAGTAAAACCATAGGCTTTGTTCCAACCATGGGTGCCCTGCACGAAGGACACCTGAAACTGGTGCGTCAGGCTGCTCTGGATAATGATTTTGTGGTAGTAAGCATTTTTGTAAACCCCATACAATTCAACAATACTGAAGATCTGGAAAAATATCCCAGGACTCTCGACACTGACCTTGCTTTACTCGAAGGGACCGGATGTCAGCTTGTATTTGCACCTTCAGTTGCCGAAATGTATCCTGAACCAGACCTCACAGAATTTGATTTTGGCATGCTCGACAAAGTTATGGAAGGCAAATTCAGACCAGGACATTTCAGAGGTGTTGCCGTTGTAGTGAAAAAACTCCTCGAGATCGTCAATCCGGGGAAAGCCTATTTTGGTGAAAAGGACTTTCAACAGCTGGCAATCATAAAGAAAATGGTGAGCGATCATAAAATGCCTGTTGAAATTATCCCCTGCCCTATTGTACGCGAACCTGACGGCTTGGCTATGAGTTCGCGCAACTCCAGGCTAACCCCGGCTGAACGCAACGAAGCTCCGGTAATATTCAGGACACTTTCGGGGATCAAAGAGAGTCATACCTGGTTTACACCCGACGGAGTGAGGCAACTGATCAGAGGCGAAATACAGGAAAGCCCGCTTTTCAGACTCGAATACGTTGATATTGTTGATACTGAAACATTACAACCTTTCGAGGACTGGATGGATGCAGAACATGCAGTAGTGTGCGTTGCTGCTTTTATAGGCTCGGTTCGGCTTATTGACAATATTATACTGTATTAATCTCTCTTCAGCAGATTCATCGATCAGACTGAACTGTTCTTCATTAGAATCATATCCTGCTATAAGCCGGGAATGCCAGATTTATGCTACAAAAAGCTCTGCAAAAATCGGGAAAGTTGATTTTACAGAATATTTCGTAATTTTGCAGCGCTATGATTATTGAAGTCTTAAAATCAAAAATACACAGAGCCACCATTACACAGGCTAATCTGAATTATATTGGATCAATATCCATTGATGAAGATCTGATGAACGCAGCCAACCTTATTGAATTTGAAAAAGTTCAGGTGGTTAACATCAACAATGGAGAGCGGCTCGAAACCTATGTTATACGTGGCGAGCGGGGAACAGGCGTTATTTCACTTAATGGAGCAGCAGCCCGCAAAGCCCATGTTGGCGATCTTGTAATAATTGCTTCTTATGCCCAGATGGAGTTTGAAGAAGCAAAAACACATAAACCAGCCATTGTATTTCCTACTCCACTGAACAAACTAAGCTAAAATCCATTGAATCCAAAACTCAAGAACAGCATCCGGTTTACAGTATTCCTGGGGATCGGCATTTTCTTTATATGGCTGTCGCTTGAAGGGCTTTCGGCAGAGCAGAAATCCGAGATTATAGTTTCAATGCGTAAAGCAAATTACTGGTGGGTGTTGCTTGCAATTCCTTTGGGAGTTCTTGCCCATTTTATAAGGGCAATACGATGGAAGATGTTAATCGAAACTATGGACTATAAGCCCAAAAACAGCAATATGTTTTTTGGTGTTATGATCGGGTATTTCGCTAACCTAGCGATACCCCGGCTTGGAGAAGTCAGCCGCTGCGCTGTTTTAACCAAATACGAAGATGTTCCTTTCAATAAGTCATTTGGCACAGTGATTACGGAACGAGTGCTCGATATGCTGGTATTCTTTGTATTGTTCTTCCTGAACTTTTTTTTGCAGGCTGAAAGACTTTCTGAATTTATGGACAAGGAGATATACAGTCTGCTGCAGTCGAAGTTGGCATTGAGTCACAGTTTATCCGGATTTCTGATGGTAATTTTTATTTCGGCTGTTATCATCTTCGGAATTTTATTCTGGGTTTTCAGAAAACAGATTACTTCGAATAAATTATTTGTAAAAATTAAAAACATCCTGCTTGGCTTTATGCAAGGGTTAAAATCATTGCTCAAAGTCAGGAATATCTGGTTGTTTGCATTTTATACCTTTTCAATCTGGGCACTATACCTGCTGATGGCATACATTGTATTCTTCAGCATTCCGGGAAGCAGTTCACTGGGATTGGATGCCGGACTTGCTGTACTTGTTTTTGGAACAGTAGCTATCATGGTTGTGCAGGGTGGAATTGGCCTGTACCCGCTAATAGTTGCAGGTACGCTTGCCCTTTATAATGTTGACTACCTGCAAGGGCTGGCATTGGGCTGGCTAATATGGACATCACAAAATCTCACCATTATTCTGGCAGGTATTATTTCACTTATTTTATTACCAATACTAAACGGACGGAAAGATGTCGCGACTGGAAATAATCCGTAAAAAGATTTTCACCTACACCGATGATGATTACAGCCGAAGGCTGAATATCTGGCAATTCCAGGGTAAAAAAATTGTTTTCACCAACGGATGTTTTGATCTTCTCCACCTCGGCCATATCGACTATTTGTCAAAAGCAAAAGACCTGGGTGATCTGCTGATTATCGGGCTTAATACTGATGCTTCGGTGCGTGGAATCAAAGGAGGAAACCGCCCTATTCAGGACGAGACTGCCCGCGCCATGTTGCTTGCCTCACTGCAATTTGTTGATGCTGTCGTATTTTTCGGAGAAGAAACTCCATATAACCTTATTAAAGCCACCCAGCCTGATATTCTGGTAAAAGGTGCTGATTATAAGCCTGAGGATATCATAGGTTATGATATACTTAAAAGCAAAGGCGGCGAGGTTATGACAATTGAATTTCTGGAAGGATACTCTACTACAGGGATTGAAAATAAAATACTCGGTAAGTGAAGTTAGTAGCTAATCACTCTGATACTAATATACTTTTTCAGTTCACAAATCAGTATGGAGGGGTTAGGTTTTGGGTGTTTGGAGTTAGGGGGCCGGGTGGTAGTTGGCTATTGGGTCATTTTAATTCTAACATTTTATATCTGAATGTACTTATAACTTTAGGAATTTTTCTCAGCTTAGTGCTTAGTAGTCATGGGATTTAAGTGCACCCAAACTATTACATCTTCACTATAGGTACATTTAACTCTGGTCAACAGGCACTATAATCACTCTAAATATTATAGACACTCGAAGTACTTTAGGCACTTAAAACTTCAGGCACTGATCAGGTACATAAGTTTTAAATTAGTTTGAAGGGGTTGAAGAGTTTCAGTCTTGCCTGTGTTAAGTTTGTTGCTCTCAGGTTGCGAATTTAAAGAACTGTAGTTTTACCTGTTATTTGTTAAGGTTTTCTGACTGCATATTCCGAAATTATAAAATCCAGAATTTCTAAGCCCAACTCCTACTTCTCAAATTATTCCATTTTCAAATATTCAAATTCCATCAATTCCTTACCTTTACCCCATGGCAAAGACCAAGACTGTTTTTTTCTGTCAGAGTTGCGGCGCACAATCCGCCAAATGGATGGGACGCTGTACTTCCTGCGGTGAATGGAACACATTCGTTGAAGAAGTGGTGCAACGTGACGACTCAACAGCGAAAAGTACCGGAAACTTTAAAACTACCGAATCGCGTCCACGCAAACTACAGGAAATTGAACAGGGTAACGAGCAGCGGACAACAACCGGAAATGGTGAACTCGATCGTGTTCTCGGAGGAGGGCTGGTAGAAGGATCGTTGATTTTAGTAGGTGGCGAACCCGGTATTGGCAAATCAACACTTATGCTGCAGATCGCACTTCATATGACCGGTGTACGTGTGTTGTATGTTTCGGGCGAGGAAAGTGAACAGCAGATACGTATGCGTGCCGACCGCCTGGGCTACAAAGACCCTGATTGCTATATACTAACCGAAACAAACACTCAAAGCATATTTCAACATATCCAAACCGTTGACCCTGGGCTGGTTGTGATTGATTCGGTCCAGACTCTGCAAACCAACCTTATCGAATCTTCAGCCGGCAGCATTTCGCAAATCAGGGAAACATCAGCTGAAATGCAGCGTTTTGCAAAAACGACAGGTGTTCCGGTAATTCTTATCGGACATATCACCAAAGATGGAATGCTGGCTGGTCCGAAAATACTGGAACACATGGTGGATACAGTGTTGCAGTTCGAAGGTGACCGTAACTATGGATACAGGATTTTGCGTGCAGTAAAAAACCGTTTTGGCTCAGCATCGGAGCTTGGAATTTTCGAAATGCGTGATACCGGTTTGCGCGAAGTCACCAATCCCTCGGAAATACTGATTTCGCAACGTGAAGAACCAACCAGCGGAGTTGCAATTGCAAGCACTATTGAGGGCATTCGCCCTATGCTTATCGAAGTACAGGCACTTGTGAGTTCAGCTGCTTACGGCACTCCACAGCGCTCAAGCACAGGATTCGACAGCCGCAGACTCAATATGCTGCTGGCTGTTCTCGAAAAACGCTGTGGCTTCCGGTTGGGCGTTAAAGATGTTTTTTTAAATATTGCCGGCGGAATACGCGTTGATGATCCTGCCATTGATATGGCTGTGATAAGCGCAATACTTTCGTCGAATGAAGATATACCTGCCGACCAGAGAATTTGTTTTGCCGGAGAAGTCGGTCTTTCAGGTGAAATCAGACCTGTAAACCGCGTTGAACAACGCATAGCAGAAGCAGAGAAACTTGGTTTCAAACAAATCCTGGTTTCGCGTCACAATCTAAAAAGTCTGAAGACCGAAAAATGGGCTATCAAAGTCACAGGTGTATCAAAAGTGGAAGAAGTCTTCGGAATTTTGTTTGGATAAGAATATTCCTATTACAGATTAAATAACAGAGCCCGGATTACTATTGACTCTCGCTTAAACCAATAACATTCTTAGACTTTCAGAATATGAATGTTGCTTAACCATCTCAATACTCATCCCAGCTGTTAATTGCAATATCTTCAGGTTGGAGTTTGCATATTGCGTAAATAAATGCGCTGGCAAGCCGTGCATTCGTGATAAGCGGGATGTTAAAATCAACGGCAGCCCGACGGATCTGATAATCATTGTAAAGCTCTGTTTTCGAGAGATTTTTTGGAATATTTATTACAAGATCAATGGTACGGTTTTTTAAGTAATCAAGCGTATTGGGAGTGCTAACATCATCGGGCCAGTGCAACACAGTAACAGGAATGTTATTTTCCTCCAGGAACTTTGCCGAACCGGGTGTTGCAAACAGGTTATATCCCCTTTCAATGAGCATTTGGGCACTTTTAAGCAGTTCGATCTTGGAGCGTGCATCACCGGTTGAAAGCAGGATATTTTTCTTTGGAATCCTGTACCCGACTGACAGCATTGCTTTCAGCAAGGCCTCGTAATAATTTTCGCCTATACAACCCACTTCTCCGGTACTGGCCATTTCGACTCCCAAAACAGGATCAGCCATTTGAAGTCGTGAAAATGAGAACTGCGATGCCTTGATTCCGACATAATCCATATCGAAAGCTGATTTGCTCAGTTTCTCAACAGGGATGCCCAACATAATTTTGGTTGCCAGTTCAATGAAGTTTATTTTCAGAACCTTGCTGACGAAAGGGAAACTACGTGAAGCTCTCAGATTACACTCAATTACTTTTATATCGTTATCGCGGGCAAGAAACTGCATATTGAACGGACCACTTATATTCAGTGCCCTGGCTATATCGCGCGAGATCCTTTTTATACGACGGGCTGTTTCGAAATACATCTTCTGAGCCGGAAACACAATAGTTGCATCACCCGAATGTACACCGGCAAACTCAATATGCTCCGAAATTGCGTATGCCATAATCTCGCCTTTATCGGCAACAGCATCAATCTCAATTTCTTTGGCGTTCTGAATAAATTCGGAAACTACCACAGGAAACTCCTTCGATACCCTGGCTGCCAGTGTTAGAAAAAAATCAAGTTCCTGACGGTTCGAAACTACATTCATTGCAGCACCTGACAGTACATACGAAGGACGAATAAGTACGGGAAAGCCAACCTCATCAACAAAATCGTAAATCTGCTGTATTTCCACAAGTTCTTTCCAGCGAGGCTGATCAATGTTCAGTGTATCGAGAAGAGAAGAGAATTTATGCCGGTTTTCAGCAGTATCAATGCTTTCGGGTGCAGTTCCCAATATAGGAACGCCTTGTCCGTGTAACCTCATCACAAGATTATTGGCAATCTGACCTCCGGTGCTCACAACCACTCCTTTGGGCTGTTCGAGGTCAATAATATCCATGGTTCGCTCGAAGGAGAGCTCATCAAAAAAAAGCCTGTCGCAGGTATCGTAATCAGTACTTACCGTTTCAGGATTAAAATTTATCATCACACCACGGTATCCTTCGTTTCGGGCAGTGGTAAGAGCATTCACCGAACACCAGTCAAATTCAACTGAACTTCCTATGCGATATGCTCCTGAGCCAAGAACAATAACTGATTTCCCGTCCCGTTCAGGTTCAATATCATGTGCAGACCCGTTATAGGTCATGTACAGGTAATTTGTCTGAGCCGGATATTCAGCGGCAAGTGTATCAATCTGTTTGATATAAGGAACAATTCCCAATTGTTTGCGGTAATTCCGGACTTTCAGCATCTGCTGGTGCATATTCCCCGAAAGCTTATTTGTAAAACGGGAAATCTGGAAATCAGAAAAGCCTTTCTGCTTTGTGGCTTTCATCAGGTCAGAAGAAATATCATCGAGATTGTTAATGGTTTTGAGCAGAACCATATGGTCGTAAATGGACTTCAGCTTAACGAGGAACCAGTTGTCGATTTTAGTAAGTTCATGGATACGTTCTACCGTATAACCTGCTTCGAAAGCACTGGCTATTGAATAAATGCGCATATCAGTCGGGGCCGAAAGAGCCTTATCGATATCATCGAATTCAATATCGTTGTTCCCCACAAATCCATGAGTTCCCTGGCCTACCATGCGGAGTCCTTTTTGTATAGCCTCTTCGAATGTTCGTCCGATTGCCATAACTTCGCCAACACTCTTCATACTGGAACCAATCTCCTTCGACACACCAATAAACTTATTAAGATCCCAACGGGGGATTTTAACAACAATATAATCGAGTGCTGGCTCAAAAAATGCTGTGGTTGTGCGTGTTACTGAATTTTTTAGCTCATGCAGACCGTACCCCAACGCGAGCTTAGCCGCTACAAATGCCAATGGATAACCAGTTGCTTTTGAAGCCAGTGCCGATGAACGTGAAAGTCGGGCATTTACTTCAATAACTCGGTAGTCTTCAGAATTCGGATCAAGAGCGTACTGTACATTGCATTCGCCAACAATGCCTACATTGCGGACAATCTCAATGGAAAGACTGCGGAGTTTATGATATTCGCGGTTGGTAAGCGTCTGCGAAGGTGCCACAACAATACTTTCGCCGGTGTGAATCCCGAGTGGGTCGAAATTCTCCATATTACAGACTGTAATGCAGTTGTCGTATTTGTCGCGGACTACTTCATACTCCACTTCCTTCCAGCCCTTCAAGGATTCCTCGACAAGAATCTGGGAAGAATAAGAAAAAGCGTTAGCTGCAAGTTTCAGGAGTTCATCCCTGTTGTAACAAAAGCCGGAACCTTGCCCTCCCAATGTAAAAGCAGCTCTGACAATAATAGGGAAGCCCAGTGTTTCGGATGCATCAAGCGCGTCCTCAATAGAAGTAACAGCAATGCTTCGCGGTGTTTTTATATTAATGCGCCTGAGGTTATCAGCAAAGATTTCGCGGTCCTCAGTATCAATTATTGATTGAACAGGAGTTCCGAGTACTTTAACATTATGCTTTTCCAGTATCCCTGATTTAAACAGCTCAATCCCGCAATTCAGGGCAGTCTGCCCACCGAAGGAAAGCAGAATACCCTCGGGTTTTTCCTTTTCAATTACTTTTTCAATAAAGAAAGAAGTTACTGGCAGGAAATATATTTTATCGGCTACACCTTCGGATGTCTGGACAGTTGCAATATTCGGATTGATAAGAATTGTAAATATCCCTTCCTCGCGAAGGGCTTTCAATGCCTGTGAACCGCTGTAATCAAACTCACCGGCTTCACCTATTTTGAGGGCACCTGAGCCCAGAACCAAAACTTTCTTCATAAACTGCTTATTTCAATTGAAGTCTATTCCATTATTTGTAACTAATCACTCTGGTAACAATTTGCTGTTTCAGTGCACAGTGCTGAGTGTTGAGTGCTGAGTGCTGAGAGATTGGTAATTAGTTGGATATTTTGATGTTTTTGACCTTAGACACTTCCAGCACGAACTTATGGTTTTACATTTTATCCCTTACAACTTTTAAAAAATCGTCGAACAAATACTCACTGTCAGTTGGACCACTGGAAGCTTCGGGATGAAATTGCACCGAAAACACATCGCGAGTTTTATGCCTGATACCTTCGTTGGTTCCATCGTTAAGATTCACAAAAAAAGCTTCCCAGTCGCTGCTTAATGTATTGGTATCAATGGCAAATCCATGGTTCTGAGAAGTAACAAAAGCCTTGTTGGTTCCGCATTGCAATACAGGCTGGTTATGACTGCGATGTCCGTATTTCAGCTTGTAGGTATCGGCTCCTGAAGCTAATGCGAGTAACTGATTACCCAGGCAAATACCAAAGATCGGGATATCCTGTTTTAAAGATACCGCCAGGTGGTTTATGGTAGCCTGACACATTTTCGGATTACCGGGTCCGTTGGAAATAAACAATCCATCAAATTTTTCATTCGAATAATCATAATCCCAGGGAACTCTTATCACAGTTGTATCACGTTTAACAAAATGCCGGATAATATTGTATTTCACGCCACAATCCACCAGCAGAATACGGGTAGACCCGTTCCCATAAATGATGACTTTGTCAGTACTTACGGCAGCAACAAGATTTTCGAGATTCGGATCATGAAATCCGGGATCGTTGTTTTCAAAAACAATTTTTCCCATCATAGCACCTTTTTCGCGGATAATTTTGGTTAGCTGGCGGGTATCTATACCATACAAACCAGGTATTTTAAACTCTTTCAGCCAGTTGCCAAGACTACGGGTCGCACTCCAGTGGCTGTATTGTTCGGAATAGTCGGAGACAATGAGTGCCGTAATCTGAATGCGGTCCGATTCGAAAAAATCGGGCAATCCATCTGATATTATGGCTTCGGGTACACCGTAATTTCCGATCAGCGGGTAGGTGGCAACCAGAATCTGACCTGCATACGACGGATCAGAAAGACTTTCGGGATAACCGGTCATTGAAGTATTGAAAACTACCTCTCCGGCAACTGAGCACTCAAAACCAAAGGATTTACCTGTAAAGACAGTTCCGTCCTCGAGTACCAGTTTTGCTGTGATTTCGTTCAACATTATTAAGATATTCAGTTAATTACAAAACAGAAAGAATTGTTTTTAAAGCTAATTTGTATTTTATTCAGAACCTATTCATTTGATGCAAAACTATATTTGCGCGAGTTGTAATATTCCTCCTACCCTTTACACACGATCAGGGATTGCCGATAATTTCAGCAATCCCCTCATACATTCCATAATGCTGATTTTCTTTATCTGTTTCAGAAAGCAGCAGTAAATCCTAAATAGATAAGATATATCAGTTGCTTCCAATTATCTGCATCAGTTCATCGAGTTTAGGTGAGAGGATTATTTCGGTACGCCTGTTTTTCGCTTTATTTAATGCTGTGGTATTGGGTTCAACCGGTAAAAACTCACCCCGGCCTGAGGCTACCAGCCGTTTAGGGTTGATCTTACCGTTAGCCAATAAGATTTTCACAATGGACGTGGCCCGCATCGCGCTCAGATCCCAGTTGTCTTTTACCTGGTTCTGGCCAGTGAGAGGTACATTATCGGTATGCCCTTCGATAAGCACGTTAATATCAGGATTCTTCTCCAATACTTTAGCCAGATTTTTCAGTGCCAAAACTCCGTCGTTACTCACATCCCATTTGCCGGAAGCAAAAAGCAGTTTTTCCTCGAGTGAGACATATACTTTGCCATCCTTCATGTGAACGGTAAGCCCTTTGCCTTCGAAACCCAAAAGTGCATCGGTTACAGCTTTTCGCAATGCATCAGTGATAGAATCTTTTCTGAGCATGGCAGTCTGCAGATCAGCAAGATTTTTCCCTTTTACATCCAGTTCTGCCTGAAGTGCTTTCAGATTATCCTCTCTAATGATCAGATTATCCTGAGCAGCCTTTAATTCAGCCATTACTTTCTCGGAGTCTTCGAAATTAGCCGAATACTGCGATTTAAGCAATTCGTGCGAGCGGTCGAGTTCGTTATAATCGGCAGTAAGCAACCTCAACATAGAACCTAATCGGGAAGTATCAGCTTTAAGAACGGAAACCTCTTTTTTGAAACGTTGATTTTCGGAAGTGAGCTCTGTGACCTGAGTACTCAGTTCATCAACTTTTGTATTTAAGCGGGTACTCTCTTCATTGCATTTTGTTGTAAGTGCATTGTATTTTTTTGTCGACACACATGATGTTACGGCAATTGTTAAACATGCGATGATCATTAACCTGCCAACTTTTTCAAATGATATTTTATTCATAGAGAGTCTGTTAAAGTATGAATGAACAATTCGCTTTATATATCGATTTCGAGAAGTGAAGGGCAATGATCGGAATGTTTTGCCATTGGCAGTATCAGGGCGCGTTGCATGCGGCCTTCGAGTTCGTCAGTAACCATATGATAATCGATGCGCCAGCCCAGATTACGGTCGCGGGCACCTGAACGGTAACTCCACCAGGTGTAATGATGGGGTTCTTTCACGAAATAGCGGAAAGAATCAATAAACCCGCAATTCAGAAAACCGGTAATCCATTCGCGTTCTTCCGGGAGGAAACCGCTGCTTGTTGCATTCCGCACCGGATCGTGAATATCAATAGCCCGGTGACATATATTGTAGTCTCCTGAAATTATCAGGTTCGGACGGGTTTTCCGTAATTCAAGAATATAGTTCTGAAAATCAGCAAGCCACTGCATTTTGAAAGCCTGACGCAAATCACCGGTTGTTCCTGAAGGATGATAAACCGAAATAATGCTGTATTCGCCATAATCGGCACGGACCATACGGCCTTCGAAATCGTACTTGTCAATACCCATGCCGTATACAACCTTATCAGGTTCTTTTTTTGACAGTATTGCCACTCCGCTGTATCCTTTTTTTTCGGCCGGAAACCAATAGGTATGATAACCAAGTAGTTCAAACTCAATAATGGGAATCTGATCGTGTTGAGCTTTTATTTCCTGAAGGCAAATAACATCAGGATCCGAAGCTTTTAACCATTCCAGGAATCCTTTGCTGATTGCAGCCCGTATCCCGTTAACATTGTAAGTAATGATTTTCATTCGAGCTTCTTTTTCGGATGCAAAATTAACGGAAATATTTGCGGAAAATTCTTTATATCAAAACAAGTTTTACAGAAATAATCAACAATCTAAATAGAAAGTTGTAAAGCATGTGAATGCAATCATCCTACTCACTGAAAATTCAGCATTTTAGACAGAAAACGAACAATAGCCTTCCGTATTTATATCGATACAAAAATGCTGATTCAGATAGTAAAGATATTTAAGTGTGATTATCAGTACTATTTGCCACGGTTTATGCTTCGAAAATGGAACACGTTCCTTTACAGTTACCTCCGCATTCGTCGAGGCAGGGCTCTGTATGAATCATTACCTCGGTTTTAGGAAACTGTTCTTTTATTTTTCTCGTTATATCATCGCAAATATCATGAGCACGCATCACCGAGAGATCTTTGTTAACGACCAGATGAAATTCTACAAATCTTTCAGAACCGGCTTTTCGTGTCTTGAAATTGTGAAAGTTTAGTACCTGTGGGCTCATCTTCTCAATGATCAATGTAATTGACTTCTCTTCCTCTTCGGGAAGGCTTGCATCCAGCAGATAGGTGATGGCTTCGGAGGTTAGTTCCCATGCAGCTTTAACAATTAAACCTGCCACACCCATGGCAATAACAGGGTCGATCCAGTTGAGATTGAGATCAGGAACCACCATCCTGCCCAGCACATAAAGAGTTAATCCAAAAGCAACACCAGCCGAAGTCCACACGTCAGTTCGCAGGTGCCATCCATCAGCCATCAGGGCAGCAGAATCCGTTTCTTTTCCTACCTTAAAAAGTCTGTGCGAGATAAGAAGATTAGTAAGAGCCGAAATGCCCATTACAACAATACCCCATTGGAGATTATCGACTGGTTCGGGAAAAATCAGTTTAACAACCGATTCATATATTATCCAACCTGCAGCTATAAAAATCAGCAAGCCCTCAACAGCGGCTGAAAGATTTTCGAATTTTCCATGACCGAAAGTATGTTTTTCATCTGCTGGTTTACCGGCTGCCCTAACTGCAAAAAAGGCTATGAGTGAAGCAATCAGATCGACCCCGGAATGAATGGCTTCGGATAATATGGATACTGCTCCTGAGTATATGCCCACTACAAGTTTAAAAACTACCAGTGTTGAATTGGAAGCAACTGACAAGGCGGCAACACGGCTTTTCTTTCTGGTGTTATTCATTTTGTGCTATTTGGTGAACCAATATTAAATACTTCGTAACTAATCATTATGAAAACAATTTGTAGTTTCAGTGCACAGTGCCGGGTGCTTAATGCTCAGGAGTATTTATGAGAATAGTCATTTTTGTCTCTTAACTCCAGACTCCCTCTACTTAGGCACTTCAAACTTTTGTCCCGATAACTTCGGGAGGACTGTTTAGTAACAATGCTTTTAATGACACAATAGGGCATAAAAAAACCCTATGGGCTATACAAGTCCCGCAGGGTCATAACTCCTGTTGCCGGTTATACCGGCCCGGCTGCATCATTGTATCGAAAATGACCGCCTGTTCACTTTAAAGATGCAAAAATATTTACCTTTTTGCATTTCTGCAAATGATGCCTTAAAAATAGAATGATTACAAATAATTGAAACTCTGCTTTCAATTGGTTTCCTCTTGTCCGCTAATATTCATATTTTTGCTTTCACTATGCCGGGAAGCAAATTTTATCAGAAGATTCATTCATGGAGGTTACGACATATTTCGTCGCGGAATTTTATATTGTTAATGAGTCTGATAGCAGGTATCCTTGGAGGTATGGCAGCCATTGTTCTGAAAAATGCCGTCCATCTCAGTCATACCTTACTGATGAATGCAATTTCTATCAAAAGTTTCAATTTATTATACCTGATTTTACCATTTATCGGGATTCTGATCACGCATCTTTATGTGAGGTATATTGTAAAGGACAACATTGGCCATGGTATCAGCCGCATATTGCAATCCATCTCAAAGAGTAACAGTATTATCAAAGCTCACAACATGTATTCTTCGCTGTTGGCGAGTACTATAACCGTGAACTTTGGTGGAAGTGTGGGACTTGAAGCTCCTATCGTTCTTACCGGATCTGCTATCGGATCAAACCTGGGCCGGTATCTTAGGCTCGACTATAAGACGATAACTTTATTGGTAGGTTGTGGTGCAGCAGGTGCCATCGCAGGCATTTTCAAGGCACCTATCGCAGCTGTGATATTTGCATTGGAAGTCCTGATGCTTGACCTAACGATGGCGAGCCTGATCCCGTTATTGATATCCTCGGCATCAGGTGCTATTTTAGCATATTTCTTCATGGGGAATGGAGTTTTGTTTTCGTTTGAAGTTACACAGCATCCTTTTACATTACAGAACCTTCCCTTTTATGCTCTGCTGGGGCTGTTGTGCGGCCTGGTTTCGATTTACTTCACCAAAGCAAATCAGAGTATTGAAAAGCAATTCAATCGTATTCCCAAAGGACTTTTGCGTGTGGTTATTGGCGGCTCCATCACCAGTCTGCTGGTTTTCCTGTTCCCCCCTCTGTTTGGTGAAGGGTACGAAACTCTCAATAACCTGCTCGACGGAAACGGTATGAGAGTGCTCGATGGAAGCATTTTTTCATCCATGGGAAACAACTATTTCCTTTTGTTATTTTTCCTGGTACTGATCCTGATTTTTAAAGTTGTTGCCATGTCGGCTACTACCAGTGGCGGAGGAGTAGGTGGTGTTTTCGCACCCTCACTTTTCATGGGAGGAATTACAGGCTTTTTCCTGAGCAAAGCAGTGAATTTCTTTATGAATGACCGCTTACCCGAAAGCAATTTCGCACTGGCGGGAATGGCTGGAGTTATGGCCGCTGTAATGCATGCGCCTCTTACAGCCATCTTCCTTATTGCTGAGATTACCGGAGGTTACCAGTTTTTTGTACCCTTAATGATAACTTCTATTGTTGCCTACCTTACCATTATTCCATTTGAGCCTCATTCCATCTATACAAAGCGTCTGGCAGAAACAGGTGAGCTTATAACACATCACAAGGATAAGGCTGTATTATCACGACTTTCGATCGAGAACCTTATTGAAAAAAACTTCCTTACCACTGGGCCTGATGTTACCCTTGGCGAATTCGTGAAACTGGTAGCCCGGTCGCAGCGGAATGTTTTCCCGGTTATAGATGAGGAAAACACATTTCTGGGTGTAATCTTCATAAACGATATCAGGCATATTATTTTTGAACATGACCAGTATGATACCGTTTATATAAGGAACCTGATGTATATGCCCGATACACTGGTTGAACAAAGCGCTACCATGGAAGATGTGGCACAGAAATTTGCCGAAACCTCACATTATAACCTTCCTGTTCTAAAAGAAGGAAAATATATAGGATTTGTGTCGAGGGCCAATGTATTTTCAGCCTATCGTAAACTGGTAAAGGATTTTTCGAACGATTAAGTCCCTGTTCACTTTGAGTTTCGACTACCGAGAAGTTCAACAGCATCCTGCACTGATTCAACCGGAGCAAGGCAATAGGTTGAAGTGCAAATGTAAATTAATGTTTTTCCCTCTACAAACCTGTTCGCGAAATAGGGCAGATTACTGCTGACTTCACTACCAAAAAGAAGCACTCCGGGCTTGATTTGTTTCTTCAGTATAGCAATTAATTCAACCGCCTCCGTTCCAAGAACAGCAACTACAAGCTGTTCATGAGTAAGTGACAAAGCCAGGGTTGCCCAATTGGAATATGCAGCAGGATAATTTGAAATCCGGTTTGTCATAGCTTTTATCATTTGCCTGGCTATATCAAGAAAGTTGTCCTTATAAAGAAAAACACCTAATGTATTCAGGATATGCGCCATTGTAGAATTAGCTGATGGGGTTACACCATCATAAATTTCAATTTTTCGTGCAAATACATGTTTTTCATCCTTTTCGGAATACCAGAAGAAACCTGAATGAGAGTCATAAAAGTGCTCAACAACATATGAGGCAAGCAAGTTTGCCTCACGAAGCCATTGTGCGTCGCAGGTTACGGAATAAAGCTTCAAAAATGCTTCACAACAAAATGCAAAATCATCCAGAAACGCACGGATGTTCTTTTTCCCGGCTTTCCAGGTATGGAAGAGTCCTGCATCGGCCAGTTTCATGTTTTTCAGTATAAAATGGGCACAGTCCAAAGCTGATTGAAGGTATTCTTGCTTGCCGAGTGCAATGCCGGCATCTGCCAGAGCACTGATCATTAAAGCATTCCACGAAACCAGCATTTTGTCATCGAGTGCCGGACGAGTTCTTACTGAGCGGAACTTCAGTAGCTGAGCCCTGCAAAACCCGGTTAGGGAACGGAGTTCTTCCTCCGAAAGAAAGTGACTTTGTGCAAACTGATGATCTGTATTTGGACGAACCAGGATATTCCGGTCATTTTCCCACAATCCCTGTTCCCCTATTCCATAGTATTCGCCAGCCAAAGAAGCATAATGCCCCAGAGCATTGCTGAATTCCTCTGCTGACCATGTATAAAACAATCCTTCCTCCCCTTCGCTGTCAGCATCGAGGGCTGAGTAGAAAAACCCTTCAGGTGAAGCCAGTTCCCTCAAAACAAAACCAATTGTTTGTTCAACAACATCTTTATATAAGGAATTTCCCGTTAACTGGTAAGCAACAGCATATAATCCGGTGAGTTGTGCATTGTCGTACAGCATTTTTTCGAAATGAGGCACCTTCCAGTCGCTGTCAGTTGAATAACGCGCAAACCCGCCTCCTGCCTGATCGAAGATACCACCTGCTGCCATCTTCTGCAAGGTGAGCTCGCACATTCCGATGGACAGACTGTTATCTGAAGTAATTCCGAAATGCAATAGAAACTGCAGAACAACAGGCATAGGAAACTTTGGAGCTCCGCTCATACCTCCTTTTTGTTTATCGAAGGAATTGTGCAGCAATGAACTTACAGCATCGAAGTCTAATTGTGTTATATCCCCCTCAGAATCATCGTGAATGAGGTAATTCTGCCGTTTCACTCCTTCTGCGATTTCATCAGCCTGAACTTCCAGATCAGAAAGCCGGTCATGAAACAAATTGTTGATATTTACCAGTAACTGTTTCCATTGTTCCGGCCTGAAATAGGTTCCGCCCCAAAAAGGTCTTCCATCAGGTAAAACGAAACAATTCAGTGGCCAGCCTCCATTACCATGAATCTGCTGAACTGCTTCCATATACACATGATCCAGATCGGGTCTTTCTTCCCGGTCCACCTTTATGCAAATGAAATATTCATTCATTATTGCGGCTACGCTCTCATCCTCAAACGACTCATGTTCCATTACATGACACCAGTGACACGAAGAATACCCTATACTGATCAACAGCGGCTTGTTTTCGTTCTGAGCTTTTTCGAATGCCAGAGTACCGAAAGGAAGCCAGTTTACCGGGTTGTGCGCATGCTGAAGCAGGTAAGGGCTTGTTTCGTGTATTAGCTGATTGGTATGTTGCATGGAGATTAAAGGTAGTAATACAAAAGATTTTTGAAATGAGGAAAATTGCCGGATAGCCTTTCAGGCCTGAGATTATCTGAAAGAATTCTATCAGTTTACCTGGGTCAGATAGAGATAATATTTTTCAATCTCAGGAGCAACCCTGGCTTTACGCCGACGCTCAAAATACAACCATGCTTCGTAAATCAGAAATGTCAATAATCCAAAAACCAGGAAAAAGTCCCATTTTATGATCTTATCAAGCATAAAAAGAGCAAAAAGCAGCAAAGGGTGACTAATAGCAAGAAGCACGTTTTTCATCACATTGATGTTCGACCCGAGTTCAAATTCAATGTTCTTATTTTCCTTTACTTCAAATTGTACTTCATTGGATGCTGAAATATTAACTTTTGCCTGCATGGTATGCAAACCGGGTGCTATCCTGAACTCCGAACGCTCACCATCGCTCAGTGAACCAACTTTAACACCATCAATGTATAAGGAAAGAGGAACAAACTTATTCGAAAGCTGGGAGGTACGTGATACAATTATCATACTATTGAATAAAAAAACCACTTCAGGAGTATGATTTATTTTTCAGGAAACCTGAAGCCGTTGAGGAAAGCATCGGTTAAGGCCAACTCCGAAGGATCGTTTGTTCCGTAAACAAGCAACACAGCCAGGTGGGTTTCAGTAATCCAGCCTTTAAGCTTGGTTTGAGTTCCGTCAGCTGACTCCCAGAAAGCCATGACTCCCAGTGCATCATCATTACCTGGCAAAATCTGACCTTTGCCATAGTCGCTTGATTCATCAGTATCGTAAGCCTCTTTCAGAAAATCGATATACGAAATAAGCAAATCTTCGAGCACTTCGTGCGACTCACCTGTAAATGGTACTTTGAAACTGACCAGAATTGCGTCAAAAATAAAGTCATTATAAGTAACAGAATTGGTATAAACAGAGGAACTGTCATCAGAAAAGGAGATTGCCCATGCAGGTGGAACTGCAGGAAGGTAAATATGACATCCTGTTGTTTCTATAGGATATTTACTGAAGGAAACAGTTGATGATTCCTGGGCGGAAACAAAGAATCCACACCATAATAACAAGGTAAATGCAATAGCTGTTTTCATAATGACCGATGCTGGTTAAGGAAGTAAATTTAACACTTTACTCTTTACATTGTTTAACAGGAAAAACAAACACCCTGCAGATCACCATTACTTTCATCTAAATACATGGATTCAGGACTGAAATCCCGAAGAATCAAAGCATCTACCTGCCCGATAAACCAAGGCTTACAAAGCAATTCAGTTAATAAATCTACCTGCCCGGGTAATCCGGAAAATTGGTTACAGTTAACTATTTGTGAACTTTACGGATAAAATCTTCCACTTCGGCTACTCCTCCCTGGTATATCAGGTAGCCGTTATAAGGTTCGCGAGGTGTAATTTCATCGTTAATTGAAGTAAGCATGATACGTTTTACTTCTTCAAGGTCGCTGGTCTGGCCTAAGGCCCAACCCAGTTTTATATAGGCTACTTCGGGTAGCATATTCTCGGCAGGTACAATTCCCTTTGCCATAAGGTCGCGGCCGGTATCGTATACAAACATGTGAACATATCCCCAGAGTGTCTGAACGGTCATATAAATAGCAACACCAGCTTTGGCAGCTCTTTCGATAGCCGGATAGAGTGGCTTGTTCACATGACCGAGTCCGGTTCCTGCAATTACTATGCCTTTGTATCCATTCTGAACCAGCGAATCAATGATATCGGGCTGCATATTCGGATAGTAGTAAACTATTGAAACCTTTTCCTCGAAATATGGCAGAATGGTTACTTTACGATCCTTACGCCTGTGATTATACGTTTCTTTAATTGGCTTAAGGCCTTTGCGGGTGATGGTTGCCAGCGGTGTATCTCCGATGGTACGGAAGGTTGACCGGTACGATGAGTGCATTTTACGTACCCTGGTGCCCCTGTGAAGGAAGCCATATTCATCGCTTGTAGGTCCAAACATACAAACCATGACTTCGGCTATGTCGCCGTGACCGGCAGCAGTACAAGCATGCATCAGGTTGAGTGCAGCGTCGGAACTCGGCCGGTCGCTTGAGCGCTGCGAACCAACAAGTACAATAGGTACCGGCGAATTCTGTACCATAAATGTAAGTGCAGCGGCAGTGTGATGCAAGGTATCCGTTCCATGCCCTATAACAATCCCCTCTACTCCTGCTTCAATCTCTTTACCAATGGCGATGGCCAGCTTTTTATAATTATCAGGAGCCATGTTCTCACTGAAAACGGCAAATATCTTTTCGGTAGTCAGGTTACAGATAGAAGCAAGTTCGGGCACAGCACCATACAATTCGCCTGGCGAAAAGGCCGGAATCACAGCCCCGGTGCGATAATCGAGCCGCGAGGCTATGGTTCCACCGGTACCAATCAACTTCACCCTGGGCAAACCTTCGGTATAGGGAAATTCCTTTTCCGGAATTTTATAATTAGCCTTTTTATACCCGGTTTCTTTCATACCGGTAATAGTAGCCACATCGATTCCAATATTATAACCAGTAGGTATTTTCATTACGATGTGCTTGTCATCGTCATTTTCGGACCGGGGCAGCACTGTGCCAGAAAATTCTCCCCTTATTGTCTTTACAACAGCCTGTCCCCAGACCCGTACATTGAAATTTTTAAGTACCTCGAGAGCTGCTCCTTTATACCCTTGAAAAATATCGTCAGTCATTTTGTTATCTTACAATTTTTTGATTTTCAATTTATGAAATGTCATTACCATAACAGGCTTACTTCATCGGATAAATCAGGCATTTATGGCTTTGTGCAATTCCTGCATACTCATATTACCTTCGGCCTGACGCCGCAGCTGGCCCATCACCCAGTTATGTTCCACGTCAGCACCTTTTGAGAGCCTGATCTCGGCAAGTTTACTTTTAAGGAATGGTATTTTTGAAATAATCTGATCTTTGGCAACCACCTTGAAATTAATGCTGGTCAGTACTGAATCGAATTCCATTTTCGGGTACTGGTACACGAGGGGAAGCATGCGCCGGGCAATACTAACATCGAGGCCCCGCTGTTTGATAAAACGAAGTAGGGCATATATGATTTTATAATCGAATTCAGCTGCCGGTGTGTACTGACCTTCGACCCATTTAACGGCGTGTCCGAAAAACTTACCCACAAAAGCAGGGTTGTATTCCAGTTCCGATACAATGCGTTCGATGAGCGGGAAAAGATTTTTCTTGAAAATATAGGTATAACAATCTTCAGGAACACTCCAGGTTTTTAATCTGTTATATCGCTCAACAACTTCCTGTGGCTTATTTTGTCCAAGCTTTTCGATAAGATCGTTTTCGAGAGGGATGGGTGCTGAATCGGTGTCAGGGTACATACGGTCGGCTCCAGGAAGTACACGTTCGAAAATGGTGGTACCATTCTCAAATGATTTGCGTGTTTCGGGAGGTACTCCTGCAAAAGCCATCTTACAACGTTCAGCTATTGTATCGAGTGCAGTTGGGATATCCTCTTCGGGACCCCGAATAATAATCTGAGCGTCATTTTCGCCCGGTTTCAGCAAAGAATACACTTTTTCCCAGTCAGCTGCTGCAAATTGTGGATCAGGTTCCTCACTGTGAGTCATATTGGGCAACTCTATACAGGCAATTACTTTAAGCCTCTCAGTAAGTTCATTGGCAAACATTTTGCCTGGCTGAGTAAAATGTGAAAGCACACCTTTAAACCCAGGAAGGTTAACTGCAACCAATTTAAGGTTATTGGACTTTGCATCTTTAATGAAACCATTCTTTGGGTTGAGCGTAGACAGATCAAGTGTTACAGAGGTTTGATTCCATCCTGATGAGTCAGGGAATCTGGAATTAAGCATATCGCGTATCGCCAGAAGTGCCCATTGACGGAAACATTCGATGTGTGTAAGGTCGGGTATCCAGCGGCTATGAGCCACTCCTTTGATTTCGACCCTGGTACCACCTTTGCAGCTTACATTCACATCCTGACGTCCGGCACCGATTCCGGTGCGGACTTTTCCGGTGCTGCGACCCAGAAAACGTATATAGTTACAAGCCTCCTTCACTTCATCCGGATTGGTCATATCGGGATAAGTAACTGTTTCGATCAGAGGCATACCTAGCCTGTCAGTCCGGTAAATTCGGGTATGACCGATATCACTTACTTCGCGGCAAGAGTCTTCTTCGAGGCTCAGCTGGATAAGGCGTACTTTTTTATTCTTTAAAGGGATTTCTCCTTCCACTCCTATAATAGCAGTCCTCTGAAATCCGGTTGGAATACTGCCGTCGAGGTACTGTTTCCGGGTAATGTGTACCTCGCCTACAATATTGAGTTTCGAAACCAGTGAAATTTCTATAGCATGAGCCAGTGCTTCGCGGTTAAGCGGAAAGGGAGGAGTGTCGTCAACCTCATAGGTACAGGTTGTTTTGCTCTTCAGTCTGTAAACAATCTCCTTGCGGGTTTTGAATTCCATAAGGGCAGTACCATCGTACTCGCCTAACTCGCTGAGGGTAGGCCGCATATGCCGGACCACTTCAGCATCGAAATCGCCTGGTTTCTGGTAAACACCAGCCGGGCAGCGGCAAAAAAGCTTCTGCTCAGTTTTAAGCTGTTGATGAACTTCGAGCCCCGACATGAAGCCGATACGGTCGTATGTTTCCTGGGTCGATTGAGAGCGGTTAATATAACCTATCCTTTGCTTTGTTTCTTCGTAATTAAGCTTTGGATCTAAATTCTGAGCCATATGCGCATTGAGTTAAAATAGGCCCAAATGTAGAAATATCTTTTAAGCAGTGAAGATAAATAATGGCGATGTTTTGTTATTTTATTAACAGACAAATGACGGCTTTTAAAATTCAGGAAACAGAGTGTTTGAGTGCCTGGAGTGCCTAAAGTTTTAAGTGCCTAAAGTTTTAAGTGCCTAAAGTGCCTAGAGTGACTAAAGTTAAAAGTGAATTAAGTTTTAAGTTAACAAAGTTTAAAGCACTAAAACTACTATTAACCGCCAGCCACTGAGCACTCAGCACTGAGCACTATGCACTGAAGTTAAAAGTGCCTGGAGTTTAAAGCACTAAAACTACGAGTACCCACCAGCCGCTGAGCACTATGCACTGAGCACTCAGCACCTAATATCGAACATCGAATAATGAACATCGAATAATGAACATAAAATAACGAATATCGAACGTCCAATACCGATCACTACGCACTTAACACTGAAGATTAAAGTGCCTGGAGTTTAAAGCACTAAAACTACGAGTACCTACCAGCCGCTGAGCACTCAGCACAGAGCACTCAGCACCTAATATCGAACATCGAATAATGAACATCGAATAATGAACATAAAATAACGAATATCGAACTTCCAATACCGATCACTACGCACTTAACACTGAAGATTAAAGTGCCTGGAGTTTAAAGCACTAAAACTACGAGTACCTAACAGCTGCTGAGTACTATGCACTGAAAAGAAGTGCCTAAAGTTTTAAGTGCCTAAAGTGACTAAAGTTTAAAGTGTCTAAAGGATTTAGAGTTACTAAAGTCATAAGTGTGCAAAGTGTGTAAAGATTAAAGCACTAAAACTACTATTACCCGCCAGCCGCTGAGCACTCAGCACTGAGCACTCAGCACCTAATATCGAACATCGAATAATGAACATCGAATAATGAACATAAAATAACGAATATCGAACTTCCAATACCGATCACTACGCACTTAACACTGAAGATTAAAGTGCCTGGAGTTTAAAGCACTAAAACTACTATTACCCGCCAGCCGCTGAGCACTCAGCACTATGCACCCAGCACTCAGAACTCAGAACTCAGCACTAAAAAAATGTACTGAACCCTACTCCAACTCCGAGTCCTCGGGAATACTGAAATAAAACCGTGATCCTTTATCAGGCTCTGACTCAACACAGATGGAACTCCCGTGTTTTTCGATAAAGTCCCTGCACAATATGAGACCAAGCCCGGTACTTGCTTCTCCGGCAGTTCCTTTGCGGTTTGTTTTTTCATCAAGATGGAACAGTTTTTCTATTAAATCAGCATTCATCCCTATTCCGCTATCCTCAATTGAAATTTCAATCCTGTTCCCGCTGAGTGAAACAGCTTTTATCGAAATTAAACCGCCTTTATGTGTGAATTTCAAGGCATTGGAGACCAGATTGCGGATGATTGAGCTTACCATGTTCGAATCGGCGAAAACAATTATTTCTTTTGGAATATCGAGGTAAATATCGACTCCTTTTTCCGCTGCCAGATCAATCAATGACCTTAGAGTTCCGGTAACTATTGTGACCAGTTGAAAACTCCTCGGTCGGAATTTCATAATTCCCCGCTGCAGCCTCGACCACTCAAGTAAATTCTCAAGTAAACTATAGAGATTAACGGCTGAACTCCTCATGCTTTCGGCCATTCCCTGGATTTCGCCAATTGTGAGTTTTGGCAGATCTTCAACCATCATCTGTGTCCAGCCCAGAAATACATTGAAAGGACTTCGAAGATCATGTGCAATTATAGAAAAGAATTTATCTTTTTCAGCATTTATCTTCGACAATTCCTGGTTCTTTTGCTGGAGTATAGCTTCGACGTTTTTACGTCCCGTAATATCACGCAGAAATGATTGATAAGTTCCGTTTGGCATCATTTTTGTCCGCATTTCGATAGGGATTTCTACTCCGTCGGGCCGTAAAATATTTCGTTCGTTCACAACAACTTCCCCGTTTTTGAGTCTATCAAACTGCATAGGAAATAACTTCAGACTCTCAGGTGAAAAAACAGAATCGGATATATGCTTCCCGATCAACTCATCCCTGCTGCGCCCCGATAATGAACAGATATAAGAATTGGCATCTATTATAACCCCGTCATTCGACCCAACAAGTACACCATCCACAGCCAGATCAATAAGATCGCGGTACAGTTCCCGGCTCTGACGAAGAGCATCTTCAGCTTTCTTACGTTCGGTAATATCCATAAAACTAACCAGACTGGCCCATACTTTACCCTCCTTGTCAACTACCGGTGAACCGAATATTTCGAGGAGTATTTCAGTACCGTCAGGTTGCAATACCATGAGGTCATCAATATAACTTGTGATTCCACTTATTCCTTTCAGAATAGGCATTTCTTCCGGTGGATATGGTTCGCGGCTACCCGCCTTAAAGGCCTTATAAACCTCGGCCAAATTTGTTCCGGTTACATAAGGAAGAATGCCTCTTCCCAGCAATTTCTTTGCAGCTTCATTGGCAACCAGCGGCTTACCAGAGGGTGCTTCGACCATAAAAATGCCAATTTGCAAATTTTTCAACAGCAATGAGAACAGGTCGATTTGACGGCTTAATTCTTCCTGATTGAGCTTTAATGCCTCTTCAGCCTGGCGTTGTTCAGTTATATCAATAGTATAGCCTGCCAGCAGATTTTTCCCTTCGAGAGGTATCGGAAATTTTATTGTTTTGTAATAGCGGCCGTTGAGTTCTTCTTCCAACTCAAATGCTTTACCGGCAGAAACTACTTCCCAGTCGTCAGCAGTAATCTTAGTGGCAAATTCCAAGGGAAATAATTCGTCCATGGTTTTGCCAACCATTTCGGTGCCGGAAACACCAATCATATCAATATAGTTTTCACTGGCTTTCTTTACACGGCTTTCCTGTTGAGAAACTTCTTTAATGTAGGCATATATAGGTGAATGCTTCATGAATAATAAAAGCAATTCGTTACTTTCGAGCAAAGCATCCTGTACCCTCTTACGTTCGGTAATATCCAGTATGAAACCTAACATATGTTCTTCGGGTCCAGGAAGAATCGCATCAGTAATAAGCACAGCTATTCTGGTTCCATCGCGGCGTATGTATTCTTTTTCGTAAGGAGTACATATGCCACATTCCCTCATTTCACGCATTGCATTTTCGTCATTCTGCAACCACTCAGAAGGCGTTATGCTACTCCAGTTAATTAAACCGTTTTCGAATTCATCGCGTGTAAATCCGATAAGATTGAGAAAATAGTTGTTGACCTCAATAAACCTGCCTTCAGCATCTGCGATCACAATTCCTATAATTTCCGAATCAATAAACCGGCGTTGACGGGCTTCAGTAAGGTTATTCTTTGCTTCAGCCTTCACCCGCCTTGTAATATCCATAACCGATATAAAACATTCGTCGCCGGGGATCATATGGTGGCCTGTTATCAGAACATGTAAAAGCTCATTTTTGATGGTAATAAGAGTAATTTCGCATGACTCATCCTGAAATCCGCTGAATAACTTCGCTAAAAAATGATGAAAATCAGGCTGACAATTTCCTGAAACAAAAGAAATAAAAGTAGATTTATTAGTATGACCAGGCTCGCAACCAATCATTTGCGACCCGCAGGGATTCATGTGAGTTATCTCACCGGAACGGGTAAGGGTAAAGATTCCGACCGGAACCTGATCGTAGATTTGAGAATAGTTCTTTAATGCTCTTTCATTCCTGTTATTCACATGAAGGAGTTCATTATACAGAGCTTCCTTCTCAGCCAGCGAGAATTCCAGTTCGTGAAGCCGTTTCTGCACTTCACTTTCCGATATGGCTGAACTCTTATCAACAGATTTCGGCTTAACCAGTTTCTCTGTTCGTGTGCGAAGCAGCACTGTTTCAACAGTTGAAAGCTTTTGTTTTTTCATGTTGTGGTTTGAGTAATACAGGTTTCAGTAGATTTCTTTCAACTTTCAACACAGTTGTTACATTATTATGTAGGTAATTGCATGGGGCAAGACCTCACTTTACTCGCTAAATTGGTAACGCTACGCTCAAACATCCCTACGAAATTATTGATTATATTGAATTGCGGGCACTGTATTTTCAACTTTTTGAATTTATTATTTCAGAAGTGTTTTCATCATACCCTTAAGTAAAGAAATGTCAATCGGTTTCGAAATATAATTATTGCAACCGGCACTAATTGCCTTTTCGCGGTCATCAACCAAGCCGAAAGCAGTCTGGGCTATGATCACAACTTTTTTATTAAACTGCCTTATCTGCCTGGTTGCTTCGTAGCCATCCATCCCCGGCATTTTAATATCCATCAGAATCAGGTCTATATCAGGATTTCGCCGGCACATATCCACTGCATCAGCACCCGTCTTTACCTTGAGTATTTTTTTTGTATACTTTTTCACAGCCATGGTAATCAGAATCTCTGAACCTTCGTCGTCTTCAGCCAGCATCAATGTCAGATCCTTTCTCAATCCATCCTCAGCAGAAGTGGCAGATTCCGGAAACGATACTTGTGTTTTATCAGTGAACAGAGGATTGTAGGGGACCGTGAAATAAAACACTGAGCCTGTTCCAACCTGGCTTTCTACCCATATTATTCCTCCCAGAAGCTCGACATAAGCTTTTGAAATTGACAAACCAAGTCCTGCGCCTTCGTAGTTGCGTGTAAGCATTTCGCTTCCTTGCCTGAACCTTTCGAAAACGACATTTTTCATACTATCCTCTATACCCGGGCCTGTATCCTTTACAAAAAATTCGAGAAAAGCATCTTTTTTTACATATCCAAATTCTATAGTTCCCGACTTTGTAAATTTTATTGCGTTTTTCACCAGGTTGGTCAGAATGGCATAGATCTTCTCCTTATCGGTTTTTATTATTGCCTGTTTTGCCGGAAGTGGATTCCTGAAGAAAAACTGAATCCCCTTCTGCTCAACTTCCGGTTTGAAGAAAGTATAGATATATTCAATCTGGTCGTTGATATTGGTTTCAGCAAGTGTAATGCTCATCTGACCGGATTCGATCTTCGATATATCAATAATATCGTTGATGATATTTAACATTCTTAATCCGCTTCGCTGAATAATTTCGATGTAATATTTCTGCTGTTCACCCGTAAGCTCAGGTTCTTTGAGCAATTCAGTAAAACCAAGTATGCCATTCATAGGCGTGCGGATTTCGTGGCTCATATTAGCGAGAAACGAGGATTTCAGCCTGTCGCTTTCTTCCGCTTTGTCTTTTGCCTGAATCAACTCCTGTTCTGACAGTTTACGTTCAGTTATATCATTGACAAAAGCAACCAGGCGGCCACTGTTGGCTGATTGATATTTTACGCTTACTTCCACAAAAAACTTAGTTCCGTCCTTACGGCGGTGAATAGATTCAAAACGCCCCTCGCCTTTTTCCTCCAGTTGTGCTATGTGTTTTAGTATATCTTCTGCCGTTTCGATTGATTCCAGATCAGGCACTGCCATAGTCAGAAGTTCCTGTATGCTGTAACCACTCATCCGGCTGTAGGCTTCATTTGTTTCGAGTATGTTGCCATGCATGTCGAGCAGCCAAAAACCATCCATAGCGGTTTGCAGTATAGTACGGTGCCATTCAGCACTTTCCTTTAATTCTACTTCAGCCAACACCCGCTCAGTGATTTCATGGAAATTTATTACAATTGCTTCCACATTGGGATCAGAAATCAGATTAGTGAATGTACTTTCAATCCATTTCCATTCACCTGTTTTTGACCGGAACCGGTACTTAAGAGTAGGCACATAAGAGGGATCTTCAATAAGTTTACCCAGATGGGATAAAACCATTGGCAGATCGTCAGGATGGGTAAGTTCATTGGGGAGTGCTGAGATCGTATCAAACTCAGCATATCCGAAAATTCTTTTTGCTGAAGGGCTTATAAACCGGAAAGTGCTGTCAGCATTCACAAGCACAATACCATCAGGAGCTTTTTCGATAAGTGCCTGGTAATGCAATCCTATCTCTCTGGCTTTATCCTGAGCAAGTTTTCGTTCAGTTATATCGCGTATAGCACCATCAATATGATCAGGGTTTCCATTAGTATCGTATATCAGACGCGCATTGATAGATGCATATTTAACAACACCTGTATTTGTTTTGAGTCGAAGTTCATAATCTCTGAGTTCTCCATGTTTTTTAATTGAATCAACCAGAATTTTCCTGTCTTCAGGATCAAAATACAAATTATAGACCGAGGATCCGAGAACCTGGTCGCTGTCGAATTCAGCAAAATGTTTAATCGACGGACTGACTTCGTTCACTATTCCAGCCAGGTCAGTCTGATAAAAAACGTCCTGCACATTTTCGAAAATTGTCCTGTATTTCTCTTCGCTCTTCCGGAGTGCTTCTTCAGCTTTTTTTCGTTCAGTGATATCGTGCGAAATAACCTGAACACCGATAATTTTGCCATCAACACCAATTATCCGGGTATGATTTGACAGGAACCAGAAATCACCTGTTGGTGTTGAGACAAAATCTTCAAACTCCAGGCTTGTTTCGCTCCCGGCAGTATCCTTTATACGTCTTATATAAACATTTCCGGCTTCCTTACCAAATACATCCAGTAAAGACTTTCCAATATATTCTTCAGCCTTTCCTCCAAGATTTTGTAGTGCTTTCTGATTAAACAGGTTAATTTTCCCATCCAAACTATATAAAGCCACTCCCAATCCGGAATTCTCGAGTAACAGACGGTATTTCTGTTCGTTTTCCTTTAATTTAGCCTCGGTGCGTTTACGTACCATTATATCTTCCACAATACCAACGCCACCCTGTACTTGTCCGTCGCCCAGATCAACAGGAGTAAAAATTGCTCTGACTGGTGTATCTTTATTAGCAGTAAACGAATGATACTCATCCTCGTATAACCCTATGCCTCCTGCCAATGAATTCATTACAGCCGAAACAAGTTTTTTATCAGGCAGATTATTCATATTAAGGCCTACAAGCTTTTGCCTCGAAGATCCGATGATTTTTACAAAGCTGTTGTTACAAGCCTGAATAATACCCTTATTATCAAAGGAAACCAGTCCCAATGGCATATACTCAAAAATCAGCCTGTATTTTTCTTCACTTTCGTGCAATGCATTTTCTGCCTTTTTCCGATCCGTAATATTATGAAGGCACAACAAAAGTTTCTTCTCGCCTTTTGCCTGAATCAGAGCAGTGGATGCAAGCAGTGAAACCGTGTTCTTTTGCCCATCTTTAACCTGAACGGAATTGTACTCAACATTAATATGTACTGTGCCATTACTGAAAGTATCGTCAATTGCCTTACGCAGCAAGCAATTACTGCAGGCAGCACCATAACTACATCCTTCTTCGGCTTCACTGGCATGTATGCAACCCAGAATATCACCAGCTTTTCCTTCTTTCAGATGCGCCTCAGAAACATCGACAAATGAAGTAAAAGCATGATTGGCAAACAATACATGTCCTTTTTCGTCAACAACACTTAACATTACCGGAGCATGATCATAAATTGCCTTTAGTTCGGCTCTACTGTTTGCCAGGGCTTCATGATTATTTTTACGATCAGTGATATCCTCAAAAATAGTAGCAAAACTACCTTTGCCCGGACTATACACTGATACCGAAAAATATTTCTTCAGTGGTGGGAAATAGGCTTCGAATGTTCCGGGTTCACCAGTAAGAGCTACCTCCTTATACAAATCGAGGTACGGCGGTTTATCAACATGGTATGCTTCTCTCGAAGTTTTACCAACAACGCTCTCTCTTTCAAAGCCCAGCTGCTTTCCATATGCCGGATTTGTATCAATAATCACATAGTCAACGGGTACGCCTTCACTGTCGTATACCAACTCGTGCAGTGCTGACCCTTCGGACATATGACTGAATAGTGAATGAAATTTCTTTTCGCTTTGTTTTATATTCCTGTTAATTTTTTCTTTTTCGGTGACATTCGAAAATACAAGTACAACCCCTGAAATGGTACCATCTTTATTTTTGATAGGAGCAGCACTGTCAGCAACCTGGAATTCGCGTCCGTTTTTCGAAACCAGAGTTGTTGGATTCGACAGTCCGATTGTCTGCCTGCTTTCCAATACCCGTTGAGCCGGGTCGGCCATGGTTTCCCTGGTTTCGGAATCGATTATTTGAAATACTTTCGAAAGAGGTTTACCTCTTGCATTTTCCAATACCCAGCCGGTAAGTCGCTCGGCGACCGGATTCATATTCACAACCAACCCATTGTTATCAGTCGAAATAACTCCGTCGCCTATCGAAAGCAGTGTAATTGCATGATTCTCCTCGCTTTGTTGCAGCAGTACTGCCGCTTTTTCTTTTTCACTTATCTGCGATTTGAGCTTCAGGTTTGCACCTGCCTTTTCGGAGATTTCGTTCACAAAGGCAAGCAGCATATCAGCAATTTTCCTGAACTGATCAACTGACATTACAGGTACTTCCTTCATTGCCTGTCTGAATTTGTCGCGGTCGGCTCCTATCACGTCAGCATATTGCATGATTTGTTCTTCCTGCAGTTGCGCATTCCTAACCTGTCCGATCATCCAGGTAGCCACATGGCTTCCTCCTACTATGATTTTTGCACCTGTATCGCATAATCCTCCGCTCATGCACGGATACCCTGAAAGTGCGGTTCCGCTTCTATCCGGATTGCAGAAACAATTGGCCCGCCCTATTTCAGTATTCCTGATAATTGTATCGCACAAAGTATGCGAATTACTCGAATGTGTAACCGGAGTGCCGTCAGGCAGAATTATAATGGAAGCAACACCTGTAGCATCGGAAAAAATATCCTGTAATCGCTGTATATCAACCAGATCAAATACATCACCGAACCTGATTTCATCCGCATTCCGCCAGGCTTTGTCTTTATCCGCCAAATTACTGTTCATATCCTGCTATTTAACTTGTACCCGTATGAATGTAATTATGTATTTTCAAAATGAATGTAAATATAACACTCTATCATGAAATGAACTTAACTCCTTGAAAATAAATTATTCCGGAAGTTCTCAGGGTTACTTACTCCGCTGATTTAGTGGCTGTCGGGCGGTATAGGAAGAGTGCACAGAAGAGTCATACTTCGTAACGGCGGCTTAAGTGACATAATATACTTATCGTGGTGTCTGTCCGATTCTCCTTCAGTTCCTCTTTGGCTTGTATACTGACTGGCATCGTATTGCCTAAACTTGCCTGAAAGAAATATAAAACTTAGGGAAACTCTGATGTTGGACCTTTCTAGCTATAAATATTCCTGCTATTATATGAAAATGCAAATATTTACCTCGAGTTTCAGCCGTTACCCCGGCTGTAGATTAATATTCAATACGGGCGTTAAGTGTATAGGAAATCCACCGTTTTGGGCTTTTGTTCAACATGGTTCGGATAGCTATCGGAAATATGCCAGGTCGTGCTGACCACATGAAGTTCTATTTATTGGTGGCAGTAATTTCTAAATTTTTGAATTTGAAACATATCCCCATTTTACAAGTTCATATTTATCTTTAATCGGTTTTATACCGCCGTCAAAAATTAAACAATAACGATTCGCAACATCAAGAACATTTCTATAATCATGGTCTGTCAGAATTATTCCCTTTGTTTTTGAAGACTCAATAATAAGCGCCTTTATATACTGAACCAAAATTGGTGAAACTCCGTTAAATGGTTCATCGAGTAATACGAATTTCGAATCTGTATTCAATAAAAGCTTGATTTCTAAATAACGTAATTCTTCTCCAGACAAATTTGAAACTTTGTTTTTGATTAATGGATTCAAAATTCCATCATTAAGAAAGAAATTGGTTGAAGCCTTGCCTAAATATAGCTCAACTGCTTTGTCAACGGTTAAATGTTTTGGTAGAAATTCATGCTGAGGCAAATAACAAATTTCGTTTCTTGTTTTGTATGGACTGTTATAGACCTTTCCATTAATCCTAATGAACTTTCTATCCGCGGCTAAAGTGCCAAACAAAATTTTAAGTAATGTAGTCTTCCCCGAGCCATTTCGTCCCAGCATTCCTATAATATCACCACTTTCGCATTTTAAATAAATGTCAGTAAGGACTTGCCGCTCGTTAAACGATTTTATAACACTATCTATTTCTAAAATATTGGACATTTTGACATAATAAATAAAAGAATAGAACCCACCAACACATTTAAGCCCAAACTGATTGCTATTAAATTAATCTTTGATATACTTCGATTATAGTAAAAGTAATATTCATTATTCCGGGAAATTTCTTTATAAAATAAACTGATTAAAGGTCCACCTGTCATTGTCAATACAGGTAATAGCCATGGAGAACCTAACACTGATAGAGCAATTGAAAATGCCCAATTTATAACTATTGTACTTTTATGAAATTCCCAGTATAATCTAATATTCTGCATTTTGGATACGATTCTATTATTGGTACTAACGGCAGTCCGCCTAATAACCTTGATTAAAGGCAATTTTCAGACTTAAATTACGGTTAAAATTAGGCAAAAGGATTGATTTAAACCTGGAGTATTTCAGAAGTATTTTCTGCGGGCTGATAAAGCTGCTTCAGGATACTGCTCTCAATTGGGTCTTATTCGGGCATAAAACAAAAATCAGAGCGTTCAGGTTAAAACAACAACCCTACTACCCAAATCCAGAGCATGGAACCCGGATTAAACCATTCGACGAAACAGATGTAAAAATTAAATCCCCATGGGGTAGATGGCACCGGGTCGGTATAGTTCAACACTTACTTAAATCGCAGTCGTGACAAAGTTTACGGCTGCTATTTGGCTTTGGGGCGCACGACTGCGTTTAAGTGCTATTTATTATCGGTTCGCCCTTATTTTTCGGTCTTTGTTAGCCAATCTATTGCGTTAATTTTTTTTATTCCGTTATATGTACCTGTGTCGTAGTCCATTGTGATTAAAAGTTTTTCGTGATGGTCTGCAATACTGTCAAATGGTGCTAACTCAAGTTCTAAAGTCGTTGCGTTTTGTACTGTTTGAGAAACTTGTATGTATTGTGTAAAACCTTCGTTGTTGCGAACAAAATCAACTTCTAAATTGTTGGTTTTTCCTATCCATACCTGGTTGTTTCTGCGTTTTAGCTCAAGATAAATTATATTTTCAAGTAAATGTCCTGCATCGCTTGCCAATTCTTTACCAAGTAATGCGTTGCGAAAACCTAAATCCGCCAAATAGTATTTTTCTTGTGTTGCCAAATGTTGTTTGCCTTTGATGTCATAGCGGTTTACTTTGTAAAATAAATAGGCTTCAACCAAAGTGTCAATGTACTTTGACACCGTTTTGTTGTCAATTTTCTTTTTGTTTGTCGTTAAAACTTTTGCAATGTTTCCTGCTGAAACTCTTGAACCAACTGAATCTATTAAGAAGGTTACAACTTCCTGATATGATTCTTCAGCATAAATAGTATAGCGTTTAGAAATATCGTTGTCGTAAATGTTTTTAAAAACCGTTTGCAAATATTCATTTGCAAAATGATTTCCGTCCGCTGAAAGTCTTACAGCTTCGGGAAAACCACCAGTACGCATATATTCAGCAAAAGCACGGTCAGGGTTTGTGGTTTTGCCTGTGAACTCTAAATATTCAGCAAAAGAAAAAGGCAATACATTTATTTCATAAGCTCTACCTGTGAGCAAAGTTGCCAATTCACTTGATAATAAAAATGCGTTTGAACCTGTAACGTACAAATCTATGTTTGGATGAACGTACAAGCCTTCCAGCATTTTTTCAAATTCGGGAACGTTTTGCACTTCGTCTATAAACACATAATTGATTACGTTCTTTTTGAGATGCTTAATGATGTAATCGTAAATCTCTTTCCAATTTTTTTCTGCTAAAAACCGAAATTCGGGCATATCCATATTGATCGTTAAAATGGAAACTTTGCCGTTTTCTTTACGCAACAAGTCTTGAAATTGTGTCATTAAAGTTGATTTTCCACAACGCCTAACGCCTGTGGCAACCTTAATTAAATTCTTGTCTTTAAGAACACTAAGTGTATCTAAGTACCGTTTACGTTCTATTGTTTTCATAGGGTAAAGATAAGCAAATTCCCAAAACTATTCCAAAATATAAACATTTAGGAATTTCATAATTCACTTTTTGGTCAAGTTCGGTTTATTGCATTTTTAAAACCATAGTCTTTGTAAACTAAATTTTATCTGTTTAATGTCATTAGTGCTTGTCTTGCCGTGTCGTTTTAGGGTGACCGATAACGGCAGTCAGTCTAAAAACCACCTCTAACGGCAATTCCCGGGCTGAAAGTTTGATTAAAATCAGGCAAAAGGATTGATTTAAACCTGGAGTATTTCAGAAGTATTTTCTGCGGGTTGATAAAGCTGCTTCAGGATACTGCTCTCAATTGGGTCTTATTCGGGCATAAAACAAAAATCAGAGCGTTCAGGTTATACTCCGGAAAACTCCGGTATTGAACCTTTTTAGCTATAAATATGCCTGCTATTTTATGAAAATGTAAATATTTACCTATAGATTCATACGTCATTTTTTATTTTTAACGGGTCATATGGAATATGCCAGATTGATCATAATATCGACTTCGATTGGTGATATATTCCAATCATGGCTATTTCAGCAGTTATCACGGCTGTCAATTAATATTCAAAACAGGCGTATAGTTCATAGGAAATCCGCCGTTTTGGACTTTTGTTCAACATGGTTCGGATAGCTATCGGAATTATGCCGGGCACTAAGCGCCATATGAAGTCATATTTATTAGTACTGGTGTTCTTTTTCTTCGTCATTTTTCCTACCATTTACTACATCGTCACTGACTTCTGTGCGTTGATTTCATTTCTCAATTATTTTCCAATGACCTGTTTTATCACTTCCAGTGCGTTCAATTTTTCCGTTCTCTTTAAGCTCTTTTATTTTTCGCTTTGCTGTGCTTAAACTTATATTTAACCTTACACTGATTTCGGTTGCGGATATTTTGTTGTTTTGCTTTATCAAATAAAATACAGTGTCATTTACAGTGTCATTATCTGATTTTACAGTGTCATTATCTGTTTTTACAATATCAAAATAATGAACATGCATTTCACGGTTTATCAGCGAATGATTTTCGCCAAACAATAAATTTGAAAGAAAGTGATTAAGATATTTTTCTGTTTTGTGAATTCCTTTAGATAAATCTTCATAATTGGCCCGAACAAGTGCATTGCGGAAATACCATGAATGCTCTGCAAATAAGTCGTTGTGTACTTCTTTAAAGCCTAGTTTGCGAAGATATTTTATTAAAAAAATGGCCGTTGTCCGTGTGTTTCCCTCGCCAAAAATATGGATTTGCCACAAGTCACTAATAAAATGTGCAAGGTGTTCAATAATTTCTTGTTGGGTTAAACCTTTGAAGCTAAATTTTTTTTCCTGTTTAAAATCATAATCCAAAGTAGCTATCAAACTCTCGGCACTAGCATACAAAACCGTTTCGCCATTTAAAACCCATTCTTGTTTTGTAATGTTGTAATCACGGATTTTGCCTGCGTGGCTGTATATGCTTTGAAAGAGCCTGCGATGAATAGTAAGATATTCGGCTGGCGAAAACGCAAAAGTTTGCTCACTTAATATTTCGGCAATTCGTGCCGAAACTTTGTCTGCTTCTTCGGTGCGGTTTTCGGTATCGTTTAAAGGATGTTGCTTGTAATAATTGTCTATTAACTGTTTAACTTCATCAATAGAAATATCGCCCTCAATGTTCTGCTTTGCAGTTGCTATCAAATAGTCAGAAGGTTTTAACCCATCTACTTGTTGCAAGCCGATAGCGGTTTTCCAAACGTTTGCCCTTTCTGCTTTGTTGGGTTCACCTTGCCGTAAATATTCTTCAAAATTATCCATTTTCAGAATTAAGTTAAAGTCTTAATTGAAGTCGTAAATTTACATTATAATTGTCACCTTTCAAGGTATCACGGTCTTTCTTATACTTGCAGCCAACAGGTGACTTGGCCGTATGCGCCTTCAGGCGCATGTGGCTTAGGCGGAGTTGAACCAAATCCCACATCCGCTGTATAGCCTATCGACAAATTTTAGTAAAATAGTAACGAGAATGGAGTATGTGCTCCAATATATTTTCAGGCGTTATCCCGGCTGTAGATTAATATTCAACACAGGTGTAAAATGAATAGGAGATCTGCTACACTTGATATTTAGATCAACAAGGGTATAGTTTTATGTCTCCGTAGTGCTAATTAATAAAGTATTTTTGTATCAGGCCTTTAAGCATGCTTATTTTTATGGGCTTGTTGATATAATCGTTGCATCCTGCATCCAGGGCCTTTTCCCTGTACTCGGTCTGAACAAAAGCTGTTTGAGCAATAATGATAACCGATTTGTTAAACTGCCTAATATTACGGGTAGCTTCGTAGCCATCCATCTGGGGCATACTGATGTCCATCATAATAAGGTCAATATCAGGGTTATTACGGCAGGCTTCAACGGCTTCAACCCCATTCATGACTTTCAGCACTTCGCGGCTGAATTGCTTAACAGCCATCGTAATAAGTATCTGCGATGTTTCATCATCCTCTGCGATGAGGATTTTCAATTTGGGAAACTCTACTAGCGGATCGCCCGATGATGCGGCAGATGGTTTTACTGCCACCTGTGGTTTGCCCGGCACGGAGAACTTCAACGTACTACCTTTACCTTCTTCGCTTTCAATCATTAGTTTTCCTCCGTGTTTTTCGATAAAATCCTTGCATATATTCAATCCCAGCCCTGTGCTCATTTCGCCTTCGGTGCCATGACGGCTGGTATTAACATCAAGCCGGTACAGATTTTCAATTAATTGCGGATCCATGCCTATGCCTGTATCCTTCACGGATATTTCGACTGAGCTACCGGAAACAGTGGTTGCTGATACCGTGATTTTTCCTGATCTGGGTGTAAACTTCACCGCATTATTCAATAAATTCCTGAAAATGCATTCCAGCATGTATTTGTCAGCAAAGACCTCAGTTTCCTCAGGGATATTAAAGATGATCTTTATTTTTTTTCTTTCGGCGAACTCAGTTATTAAGTCGATACCGGCTTCGATGTGTGGTAATAACAAAAACCGGGTCGGTTCAAACCGGGTTAGCCCGCGTTGCATACGCGACCATTCCAGAAGATTACTGAGCAGGCTGTAAAAATTTACAGCGGAATTCCGCATGGAAATGGCCGTTTTTTTAATCTCACTGGGTTCCATAGTGAGTATTTCATCAACCATCATTTCGGTAAATCCCAGAAAGGCATTAAAAGGGCTTCGGAGATCGTGGGCGATAATGGAGAAAAATTTATCCTTTTCGGCATTCGCTTTCTGCAATTGAATATTCTTAAGCTCAATTTCTTCCTGAGCCTTTTTTATTTCAGTAATATCCGTGATATAGCCATGCCATAAAATTGAACCATCTGTTTCCTGCTGTGGCATTGCATTTCCATACAGTGAGCGGATAGTTCCGTTTTCGTATTTCACCCGGTATTCGTGATGCCAGGGAGTAAGATCGCGTGCAGAAACTTTTTTGGATGCCACAAAACCCTCAAAATCATCGGGATGTATGATCGAAAATGCCCTTGTTGCATCATGAAGCACTTCATCGGGTCTGAGTCCGAAAATATCCTTCATTGCCTGACTTGAGTAAGGATAACAGGAGCTTCCATCAGGACATAATCTATATTGATAAACAACGCCTGGTAATTGATCAGATATTTTATTTAATCTGTCGAGTGCATCAATTTGTCCGGCTTCTAACCTTCGGCATCCAGTTGAATTTATTGCTATAATTCTGGCATAGTCTCTATTTTGCGCAGCCTGTCCTACAAGATGCAGGCATTTATGCTTATTTACCGATAGTTCTATTTCGCAGCTCTCCTCATGTCCGCTGTTAAAAAGCCGGGTCAGAAATTGGGTGTAATCCTGCCTGGAATTATCGCAGACATAGGATGTAAAAAGAGAGTTTAGTAAAGCAGATGATTCATTACCAAGCATTTGAACACCTGCGAGGTTGAGTTCTAGAATAGTATCGTCAGGTGAAAGCACAAAATAGCCGGCAGGGGCATTCTCGAAAAGCTCATGGTATTTATCTTCAGTCGAAGAGTTGCTTTGCCGGGATTGCAAAAGTACTTTACTTTGCTGGTGAAGCTCTGAGGATTTCAACTCAGGTTCTTCAGTTGGTTCATTTATATCAGATACAGCCTGGTGCACTATATTGGCCGGGACTTTCCCCCTCTTTAGCGGATCAGCATTCCTCTGAACGCTGACTGTCCTCGGTATTGAGCGAACTTGCTTCTTCATTACACTATATATTTGTTCTGTTTGTTCTATTAAAATGTTTCATTATCAACCCTTTAAGGTTTGACAGATTTATAGGTTTCGTAATATAATCCGTGCAACCGGCAGATAGTGCTTTTTCTTTATCACCTGACATACTATGAGCAGTTTGAGCTATAATAATCACATTTGAATTAAAATTCCGGATTTGCCTGGTGGCTTCGTAACCGTCCATAACCGGCATCCTGATATCCATCATCACCAGATCGATGTCAGGATTGGCACGGCAGGCTTCCACTGCTTCATTGCCTGTTTTAACTTTAATAACTTCCCTGCAAAAGGTATTCAGAGCCATCTCGATAAGAATTTCGGAGGTTTCATCATCTTCGGCAACCAGAATTTTCAGGTTTTTTACCTGATTGACGGCAATTTCGCCGGTTATATCAGTCTTCACTACCGTAACTGCAGTTCCTTCTGAAAGTGGCATTGTAAAACTGAAGGTCGTGCCTTTATCCGGTTTAGATTCCACGCGTATCTTCCCTCCATGTCGTTCAACAAATTCTTTACAAATGATGAGCCCAAGCCCTGTACTAAGTTCACCTTCAGTGCCATAGCGGTTTGTTTCAACATCGAGGCTGAAAAGCTTGTCAAGAATATCCTGGCTCATTCCAATTCCGGTATCGCTCACCGATATTTCAACAGTTTTATTGGGCAGTGGGTTTGCTGAAATGGTTATACTGCCACCCCTGGGAGTGAATTTTACCGCATTATACACAAAGTTACGTAATACACTATCGAACATCTGAATATCAGCCGTAATGAACAACTGCGGAGAAATGTGCTGATTGATTTTTATCATTTTCTTATCAGCAGGATCGCGGACTATTTCGATGCTGGCAGTTACTTCATCTGATAGCAGGAACAATTCGGGTTTGAAACTTCTGATACCACGCTGAATTTTCGACCATTCAAGCAGGTTTTCGAGCAGGTGGAAAAGTCTGTTAGCCGACTTGCGGATGTTGATGGCAATCATCTGAAGTTCATCGAGTGTAAGAGTAGGCATTTCTTCCTCAAGCATCTGCGCAAAACCAAGGAAAGTATTGAAAGGACTGCGTAGGTCGTGGGCAATAATGCTGAAGAACTTTTCCTTTTCGGCTATAAGATTCCGCTGTTCAGCCGCCCTGTTACGGAGTTCATCCTCCATTCTTTTCCGGTCGTCGATGTTACGGCTTACCCCAATAATTTCGACCTCACCCGAAGTATTGTATTGAAATTTGGTAGAAATCTCAATCCATACAAGGCTACCGTCCTTGCGGGGTTGTTGCAACTGCTGAATATAATGGGGCGATGCACCCGGATTTTCAATAAATGCAGGAAGATTATCGGCTAATACCTTTCTGACAAGTGCAACCGATTCTGGAGTTAAGGCTTCATTCATATCTTCGGCCAAGGCTTCCTCAACACTGAGACCCCTCAGTTGAAATATCGATGGGCTGATATAGGTAAACTTCATCAGAGGCAGATTCAGTATCCAAATGACATCCGAAGCATTTTCAGTAAGCAGGCGATATTTTTCTTCATTTTCCTTCAGCGCAATTTCATCGAGCTTACGCCCGGTTATATCCTGAAAAACCCCAAAAAGTCGTATCGACCGCCCACCAACCTGTTCTGCCTTCCCTCTGGAGCGAACCCAGATTTTATTCCCTTTTGCAGTAACAAAAGGCAATTCCAGGTCGAATGGCTCACCATTGACTATCGCATTTTCGACTGCATTTCTTATAAGAGGACGTACTTCGGGTGAATAGAAGTTAATTCCTTCCTCTAGATTGGGTTCAAAAGAGGTGTCAATCTCATGAATTCTGTATACTTCCTCGGTCCAGGTAAGTTTCATTGTTGAAATATCGAGTCCCCAACCGCCCAATTTTGAGAGCCTGCTTACTTCCTGGAGTATTTCGCTGCTTTCCCTCAGAGCATCCTCCATTTTTTTCCGTTCGGTGATGTCGATTACGGTTCCTCTTAACCCTGCAAGTCTGTTTCCTTTTGCAATGGGGCTTGTATATACCATAGCTCTGAAGGTAGAGCCATCCGATCGGAGCATGGTATATTCATTGTCGTTAACAGGTATATTCGACAGGCGAAGGTTCCTGTTCTTCAAAGCTTTATCCCGCTCTTCTGATACATGAAATTGGTATGTATCTAATCCCAGCATGTCTTTATAGTGCTGGTATCCAAATGCTTTTAAAGCTTGTTTGTTTACATAAGTAAGTTTTCCCTGAACATCAATTTCAAAAACAACCTGTGGCAGCATGTCGGTCATTTCGCGGTAGCGCAATTCACTTTCGCGAAGTTTTGATATCATTTGTTTCCGCTCGCTTATGTCGCGGATAATTAACTGCACAGCCTTTTCATTTTCGAAAGTTATCGGCATGGATTTCACCTCCACATCTATTTCGGAACCATTGGGTTTCACAAATTTTTCTTCGAGCATGGGCAATACAACTCCTTCTTCAGCAACTATCTTCATGCGCTCTATCACCAGATCGCGGTAATCGGGATGTACAAACTGCATTATCTTCTTCCCTATTACTTCACTCTGTTTTAGTCCTATCAGCTCAAAAGTTCTGTTGTTGGCAAACACTATTTTTCCCGCCTTATAAATCAGAATGGCATCGGGTGAATTTTCAACCAGGTAGCGGTATTTTTCTTCAGCCTGCTTGTGCTCAGTAATATCCTGAACTATCCCGACAGAACTTACAATTGTACCTTTTAGATCTTTGACATGCTCGCATTTTTCGTACATAAACCTGATTTCGCCCGATTGTTTTTGCACAATGCGATGTTCGATCTCAAAGGAATCACAGTTTTCGGCAATGGATTTCAAAAATGCTTCTTCCACACGTGTTCGATCATCGGGGTGTACTGACTCGAGAAACAAGCGATAGGAAGGGGTAAATCCATTTGGCTTAAAACCAAAAATACGGTATACTTCATCCGACCAATGAAGCTCAGCAGATACTGCATCCAATTCCCAACTACCAATAAGACCTATTTCCTGCGATTTCTTCAGGCGTTTGTCACTTTTTTGTTTTGATTCCAGAATTGCATCCCTGCTCCTGACAGCCGATTCGAGTTTTAAGTTACTATGGCCTAATGTAGAAATCTGCTCAGCAAAACGCGTGTAAAAGCGCATAGCTGTTTCCACTTTTTCGTGACTCCACCGCGGTACTCTCGAAAGTGCTTCAAGATAGGCATCCTCATCAAAACCATACTGCCGGGCCTGGTTGCGAAACAGTTCAATATCGGGGATTTCATCATCGAAGAAAAACTGCCCCAGAAACAGGTTACCAAGGTGTTTTTCATCAACAGTTATGGGTGTTGACATATCCCACATATTGTTGCGGCATTTGTATAACCTGTAAATTCCCGTACCAGAGTTCCTGGATAGCTCAGTATCACTCTCAATACAATGCTGGCAGGTTACAGGGTTCACCCGGTGAAACTTTGTACAGATATCCTGCCAGCCGGTAGCAACCAACACATTTCCTTTAAGGTCGACAATTGCCATTCCAACACTGGTGAGCGTATAGAAATCGTTCATCATTTCCTGAACGGCCTGCAAATCAAGAATTTCGGAAAGAGTAACTGACTCAAATCCATCCCCGGGTTCTTGTAGAATACTGAAACTGTTAACCATCTCACCCATATGTTTTCTAAATATTTTTAAACTTCCGACCATCAGTATCTCCTTTAAACTCTGAAGTACATTTTAACCGCATTTACTTTTTAATCATTCCAGGCTGATAGTTTCCACTGGTACCTGAATCCTATATATTCATTTGCTTATACTACTAACCGACAAAACCAGCTAACAAACTGAATACCTGGTCATACCTCACACCAACCCCTCAGGGAGAAGGACTGCATCTCCCATAAGCTATTGCATTCATTAAAATATTGTTTTTTCATTCGTTTACCAGTGATTTGTAATATTATTTCAATGAAGCTGTCACTTATTGATTTATGACGAAAGTGACAGCAATATCTGTCGTCAACTCTGGTTGCAACATTCGCAACTACCTTTTAAAACAGCAGGCAGAACTCATGCCTGTTATTTACCGGAATCCTGCTAAACAATAGTTAATGATCGTATTCCAGTTAATCAGTATAGCTCACACAGTTAAGATAACTATTCTCCAAACATTCGGAATGAAACAATTTAACAGCCAAATTAATAAGCATTTGCCAAGTTTCAGCAATTTTTTGAATTATTTTTCTTACAGCACTTATTCTTAGCTGAACTATCGCACCGACAAATACTGCTTTTTCATTTATTGATTTGCTTTACAGTAACTAATCCCTCTGATAATAATTTGCGCAAGTAGGGTTTAGGTTTGGGGGGTTAGGGTATTTATTCGGTTCGCTCATGTGTATGCTTCGTTAATTTTAAAATTTCTGACACTTTCAACATAAGGCATTTTTTTCAGTGCTGAGTGCTGAGTGCATAGTGTTGAGTGCTGAGTGATAGTGCTTAGAGGCTGGTTAGCAGTGGGTTAATTTTGAGGTTTTTAACTTTAATCAGTTTGGGTACATTTAACTTCAGGCACATACAATTTCAGGTAATGATTAGTTTTAAAAAAAACAGAACTTCAGAAGAAAAAGCGGAGACTGATACAATACTAATTGATCGAACGGGCATCCAGATTTCCGAAGTAGGAAAGAACTTTAGTTTTCAAATGGGCAATATTTAATGGTTTGGGTATAAACTCATTGCATCCTGCTTCTTTAGCTTTAGCCTGGTCCTCCCTGGAATGGAAGGCCGATTGCACAAATACCACCACATCGCGATTAAAGCTCCTGATTTGCCTGGTTGCCTCATATCCATCCATCAGGGGCAATTTTAAATCCATCAGTACAAGATCAATGTCCGGATTACTTCGGCAAACTTTTACTGCATCGGGTCCGTTCCTTACGGTAAGAATCTGGTTACTGAAAGAGTTTACTGCCATGGTAATAAGCATTTCAGAAGCTTCATCGTCTTCGGCAATAAGTATTTTCAGATTATGTGCTGGTTTCAATATAATCTGTTCCACCATTCCGGATTTGCGTTTGAAACTGTCTCCTTCTTTTTCAGTATCAGGAAGATTGATATAAAAGACTGAGCCTTCACCGGTTACTGATTGCACACGGATACTCCCTCCCATGTATTCAACAAATTCCTTGCAAATAATCAGTCCCAGGCCTGTTGAAGGTTCGCCGGCAGTACCATTTCTGCCTGAGTGTTCATGAAGCAGGAAGAGTGATTCAAGTATTTCGCGACTCATTCCTATTCCGGTATCAGTTATTGAAATCTCAGTTAAACCACCGGCCAGCCTTGTTGCATGAATAGTTACCCAGCCACTGTTATTTGTGAATTTTACAGCATTCGACACTATGTTCCGAAGTACAGTTTGCAGCATATTGCTGTCAGCGAACACTTGAAAATCAGCCTGAACGTTATTAACGATTTCAATTCCTTTTGCACTGGCAGCCTCCCTCACCATGCCGATTGACTCGTCGAATGCCATACCAAGCGGCAGTTTTTCGGGATTGAAAGGGATTGCCCCGCGTTGTATGCGTGCCCATTGCAGCAGGTTTTCGAGCAGGCGGAATAGATTGGTTGCCGAGTTTTTTAAACTTTCGGCAATGCGCTGCAATTCCTGCATGGTTAAGTGTGGGAGTTCCTCGGCCATTATTTGAGTGAGTCCAAGGAATCCATTGAAGGGACTGCGCAAATCGTGCGCTATTATGGAGAAAAACTTATCCTTTTCCGAATTGGATTTTTGTAATTGCTCGTTCTGTTGTCTTATTTTTTCATCCTGCAATTTCCGTTCATGAATATCGCGGACATTAAACACCATCAGCGAAGGCTTTCCTTCAGCATCTTTGATATATGCTCCGTTCACTTCAATGTCGATGCTGCCGCCATCGGCTCGAACCCCCCTGTATTGATTCGGGCCGGTTTTTATACCCTGCAGCATGAGGGTTATATGCGAATACACACGTTCTTTATCCCCGGGATGTATGAAATCGGAAAAATTTCGTCCAAGCATCTCCTCTTCGCTCCAGAATCCTGCCAGTTCAACTGCTGATTGCGAAACTTTGATGTACCGTCCGTCAATATCAGCAATTAGAATGGCGTCAGGAGATGCGTTGAGTATAGCCCTGTATAGTGCTTCACTTATGCGCAAATCCTCTTCCGACTGTTTTCTTTCAGTGATATCGCGGACAATATTCATCAAGGCTGGTCGGTTGTTGTAATTAATCACTTTCGCTTTTATTTCGACTATGATTGCTTTTCCGTCTTTTCGCAGAAGAGTAGATTCAAAATTTACGATTCCATTTTGCAAAAGTTCTTTCTCCCTTTCCCCTATTTTTTCGGGAGTGATGTCCTTTTCCATATTAACAGGCGACAAAAGCATCAATTCATCTTTGGTGTAACCCAGCATACGGGCGGCATTTTCGTTAAGATCAATTATACCCGACGGCGGACCTTCGGCTGATAGTTCAAATATTGTAATCCCATCAGTATTTTCCTCAAAAAACTCCCTGAATTTTTCTTCACTTTTTCTTAGTTCCTCCTCTGCCAGCACACGCTCAGTGATATCGGTTACCAGGTTCATTATGGCCGGCTGACCCTCCCATTCAATCCTCACTCCACTCAGTTCAAACCATTTAACGCTTTTATCCTTTTTAATCATCCTGAAACTGTAGCGATTATCAATTGGTTCGCCTTTAATCCTCTTTAAAAAATTGCTCCGTATCAAGGGTCTATCGTCTTCATGAACGAATTCAATAAAAGGAATTGACAGTAGTTCCTCTTTAGTGAATCCTGTGATCTGAGTAAGTGTTTGATTTACAAACTTAAGATGAGAGCCTTGTGCAACCAGGATTCCTTCGTTGGTGGTTTCGACAAGTAACCTGTAGCGCTGCTCACTATCAATTAGTTTTTTTTCCACCTGCTTGCGTTCGGAAATGTCGACCAGTATGCCGCGAAGCCCAACAGGGACGCCGTCATTAAAAATCAGATTAGAGTAAACCAAAGCCTGAAAGGTGGAGCCATCCTGCCTGACCATGGTGTATTCATTGTTATCAGATGGCATTCCTGAAAATTGATTTCTCATATTTTCTTCAGCCAATTTCCTTTCTTCAGGAATATGGAAATCGAGTGAGTTACGACCAATAATTTTGAAATCTTCAGGATATCCAAAAATCTCGAAAGCTCTTTTATTTACGAATAAAAATCTCCCCTGGTTATCAGTTTCAAAAATTATCTGAGGTAACATATCCGCCATTTCCCTGAATTTCGCTTCGCTTTCGTGAAGTGCTTTTTCGGCATCTTTACGATCGGAAATATCGCGGATTATTAATTGCACTGCTGACTGGTTTTCGAATAAAACCGACATTGCTATAACTTCAGTGAAAACTATGCTACCATCGAGACGCAGAAATTTTTCTTCGACTGGTGGCAAAACGGCACCTTTGTATGAAGCAATACGCATCCGTTCCACTACCAACGCCCGGCTATCGGGATGAACAAACTGCAATACAGGCTGCCCAATCAATTCATCATAATGGTTTGCGCCCATCAGTCGAAGAACTTCCTTATTTACAAATACAATTTTCCCTCCGGTGTAGATAACTATTGAATCGGGTAAATTTTCGACCAGACCACGGTATTTTATCTCACTTTCAGCGAGCAGATTATCGGCCTTCCTTCGCTCGGTGAAGTCGATTGCCACCAACAGGCATTGTTCGCCATTACCAATTACACTACCTGTTAAATAAAGACTTCTCTGTATATGATGATCATCAGTTGCTAACAGAACTTCGCACGACACTTTTCCTCTGCTTTCGAATACCTGGTTCAGAAAATCCCTGAAAATAAGTTTTGAATTCACTTCAATATATCCCTCTAATCTTTTTCCGATTCCGGTTGCCCGGTTATGAACAAGCATGTCGGCGGCACTGGGATTCAGTTCGGTTATGAGTCCATCGCGTGTGAGAGTAAAATATCCCGAAGGTGACAGTTCGTATAATTCGTTGTACTTACCGAATGCTTTCTGCACCTGCATATTGGCATTCACAAGCTGGATATTCTGCACTTCAAGCTCAGTCTTCTGTAGCTCAAGTTCCTCTATGAGTTTCAGCATATCTGATTCGGCAGGCACTGCACCGGAATGAAATGCCTTTTCCCTTTTCTGAGTGGTTTGCTTCTGACCGGGTTTATCCGTATCAAATGCCAGGTTTTCCTTCTTTTTCATCACTCAGTTTCTTTGCTATTGAGGTTAGTGTTCTTGAAATACTTCCGGATCATCAATTTCAACTGCTCAATATTAACCGGTTTCGGAACATAGTCGTTGCAACCGGCTGCTATCGCTTTTTCCTTGTCGCCGGTAAGTCCGAAGGCTGTCTGTACAATAATTACCACGTCCTTATTAAACTGCCTGATTTGCCGGGTACATTCGTAACCATCCATATTTGGCATCTGAATATCCATCATAACCAGATCGATGTCAGGGTTTTGACGACACATTGCGACGGCCTCATTTCCTGACCTTACCGTTAACACCTCCCGGCTGAAAGAGCGTACAATCATCGACATCAGCATTTCAGAGGTTTCATCATCATCGGCGATCATCACTTTCAAATCTTTGATTTCGCTCATGTCAGCAATAGGAATAATTTCACTGCCAGCAACTGGTACCGATATATTTCCAGGATTCTCCGAAATAGTGAACAGAAATTCGGCACCTGAACCTTCCTCACTTTTAACCCAGATTCTGCCACCCAGCATTTCGACATATGCTTTCGAAATTGACAGACCCAGACCTGCACCCTGCAATGCATTTTTATCAGCAACATCAGCCTGAACAAAACGGTCGAATATTGCCTTCTGCCGGTTTGCAGGAATTCCGATGCCGGAATCTGAAACAAAAAATATGGGTTGAATCTCTTTGCTGTCAGAATTTGCATAGCAACCAAATTTGATGGTTCCCTTTTCGGTAAATTTAATAGCATTCTTAAGCAGATTGGTCAAGACTGCAATTAGTTTTTCGCGGTCGGTTTTAATGTGACTGATTACCATTTCAAGACCGTTTGTGCAACTGAGATGTATTCCTTTGCGTTCGGCCTGAGGCTTGAAAAAACTATATAAAAACCCGAATACCTCACTGAACTGAACATCCGAAATACTGAGTGGCATTTGCCCTGACTCAATTTTCGAAATATCGACCAATTGGTTGATGATATTAAGCATACGATCACCACTTTTCCTGATAATACGTATATAATTCTGTTGTTGCTCATCCGTGAGGCTGGGTTCTTTCAACAATTCGGCGAAACCCATTATGCCGTTCATTGGAGTACGTATTTCGTGGCTCATGTTGGTAAGGAAAGCCGTTTTCAGTCTATCGCTTTCTTCTGCATGATCCTTTGCGATGAGTAGCTCCTGCTCCACTCGTTTACGTTCAGTTATATCCTGGTGAATACCCACCCAGATATCGCCATATTCGGGGTGATTAAATTCGGTAACATTGGCATAGCACCAGATATGAGTTCCATCCAGTTTCCGGTTGACAACCTCACCTTGCCATCTGCCAGTTAAGCGTAGACTTCTGACCACCAGAGTTGCTGTTTCTATCAGACTTCTATCGGGAGTAGGGGCATTAAAATAACTGATGGACTTACCAACAATTTCGTCGATGCTACCTCCGAACATGTTTGCAATAGCTGCGTTGGCATATACTATAATTTCGTCACTTGCTTTTATCAGCAATACTCCCTCAGCCATATTCTCTACAATGGCACCCTGAAGCCTGAGTTGTTCCTCAGCCAACTTGCGACTGGTGACATCGCGGCAAATTACATTAGCTCCCAGATAGTTGCCAGCACTGTCATAATTAAATCTGGCACTGTCTTCCCTCCAAACATAGTGCCCTTTCTTATGTTTTACACGGTAGGTATAGGTTAACCTATCCAGATGACTGTTGATAGCCTGTAATAATTTTGTAAAAAGCGGCTCCCTGTCGTCAGAATGAACTATTTCCTGAAGTGATTCCAAAGTTCTGTCCATTTCTTCGGTTTCGCTATAACCCAATTGTTTCAGGTAGGAAGGTGAAGCATATATCAATCGGCTATCGGGACCAAAGGATACAATGCCATCGGAAGTATTTTCAGCTATAAGCCTGTACTTCTCTTCGCTTTCGCGCAGTGCTTGTTCTGCTTGTTTTTTAGCAGTAACATCGTGAACTGAAATTATATCAACTAAATTTCCATTGTATTCAATTATCTTACCTATACTTTCAATCCATATTTTACTTCCGGTTGAGGTTATACCGATATAATTTGCCACATCCAGTACGATCCCCTGTGCAACTTTTGTTAGATCTTCGATGGCCTGGGGGATAGATTCAGGAGCAAAGTGCCGAAATACGCTTTTTCCGACCAGATCGTCGAGTCCCTCGTACTGGAAAGTCCGTAGCAAGGATGGATTGGCAAATAATACGTTGCCTTCCATATCAATGATGAGTATGCCTTCGAAACCATTTTCGACAACGGCGCGATACTTTTGCTCACTTTCGCGCAACAGGTCAAGTGAATTTTTCCGATCAGTTATATCGCGGCCTATACCAACCAATCCAATAATCCTGTTTTCGTTATCAAAAAGGGGAAGCTTAGTTGAAAGCAACCATCTTCTTTGTCCGTTTTTATCAACTATATATTCCTCCCGGTTTATAATGGGTTTGCCTGTTTGCAACACCTGCTGATCGTCAGCTAAAAACTTGTCAGCAAGCTCCTTAGGATAAAAATCGAAATCATTTTTACCCAGAACTTCTTCTTCCGTTACGGCGCCCATAAACCCCAATTCGGCCCTGTTAGCAAGGGTTTTACGGCATTCCATATCTTTGGTATAAATGGAATCAGGAATATTGTCGATAAGCGTTCGCAAGAGCAGCCGCTCGTTCTGAAGCTTTTCCTCAGCGACTTTACTATCGGTGATATCGTGGATTACCACCAGGATGCCGTCAATTGTATCATTCTGAAAGCGAGTTCCATTCAATTCCCCTGTAAAAAAGGATCCATCCCTGCGTTTCATCTGTACTTCCAGATTTTTGGGATGTATTCCTTCATCCAGGCTTTTGCTGAAAGCCTCTAGTGCCGCTGGTATATCCTCTTCGGCAAGTAAATCAGTATAACTGCGGCCACACAGATCTTCGGGAGTATATTGAAAAAGTTTCCCTGATGCCGCAGAAGCAAACCTGATAATTCCTTCTTTATCGCTTATAGCGATCAGGTCGTTGGTTTGCTCTACGATGGTCCTCAGTTTACTTTCACTTTCGCGAAGGTCAACTTCGGCTTGACGGCGGTCAGAAAGATCGACATCTATACAGAATAATTCCTGCTCGCGGCCTGGCAGTTGAATGATGGTATGGCTCGAAAAAACAGGCACCCGTGTACCATCCTTGCGCATAAGCATCAGTTCCGATGCAGGAATTGCTTTGCCTGTAGAGGCCATGTTTTTTATTGCCTTACTCACCATTTCACGCATTTCGGGTGGAATGATGAGGTCGAGCAGGTTGCGCCCAATTGCTTCGGCAGAAGTATAACCATAAAGTTGCTCCGATGCCTTATTCCAGTATTGTGTGGTTCCATCGGGTGCATATCCCTGTACGGAAATCAACGCCACATCGTTGAACAATCCCCTAAAACGGGCCTCATTGTCCCGCAGTGACTGTTGATGTCGGGTGCGTTCCGAAATATCGAAAACAGTGAGAAGGCAACTCTCGCGATTACCGGCTGATTTTCCCGAAAGCTGAACATGAACTCCTTCTTTTTGACCACTCAGCAAAGAAACCTCGCAGTATCCTTTTACTTTTCCTGAAAATATGCCTGTCAGAAAAGTATCGAATATTATCCTGGAATCCTGAACAAGAAAAGATCGAAATTGCTTGTTTATGATTTCACTACATCTTTTGCCAAGCATTTTTTCGCCACAACGATTCGATTCGGTGATTTCGCCCTTGCTGTTTAGTGTAAAGTAACTCGTTGGAGCATCCTGAAAAAGCTTTGAGTATTTTTCTGTGGTATTATTTGCGTTCAGTAATGCCTCCTGTAGCTCCTTATACTGAGCTTCCATCTCAAGCTGGCGAACCTGCATATCCAAAAGAAGTTTCTGCAACTCCGGTGCAGCCAGATTTAAATCACCTTGCTGATTGGAAATACCATGAACTTCCGTATTTTTCCTGTTACCTGCTACATGGGACGAAGGGCTTTTTTGCTTTTTCATAACGTATAGCTCATTAAAATATCAATAACTCCGACTTATATAAGGCTTAAAAATCGATTGCAGACTAGAAAAAAAGTGATACGAATAATACCAGGCAATTGAATAGAGCAGAGTAGTGATGGGAGACAGTGCTAGAGAGGGAGTGGTTGATATGGATGAAATAGAACCGTTGCTTGTTGAGAATTTAACTGATTGAGAAGTTAGATTTTTTTAGTATTTATCATGATTACATATAACTCATTTTAAAGCAATTAAAATTACAAATAATTCATTCTCAAATTTTCAAATTATCAAATTATATTTTTGTAAATTTAACAACTTACGTAAAGCTAATAGAAAATCACTTGATTTCCTGTATTCCGGGCAAAATAAACCGGAAAGTACTTCCTTTTCCTTCTTCGCTTTCAACCGTGATTTCACCTCCGTGTTTTTCGACGAAATCCTTGCAGATATTCAACCCCAGCCCGGTGCTTGCTTCGCCTTCGGTACCCTTGCGACTGATGCTGCAGTCGAGACGGAAAAGATCATCAATCAGATTTTGATTCATACCTATTCCCGTATCATGGATTGAAATTTCAGTCGTACCTCTTTCTGTGTATTTTGCCTTAACCTGAATGCTTCCACCCCTGAGTGTAAATTTAATTGCATTCGAAATGAGATTGCGTATAATGCCTCCAAGCATAGTATCATCAGCAAATACAACCAGATCGTCAGGGATATGACAGCTAACAGTAATATCTTTTTTAAATGCCGTTTCTGCTGTCAACTTCAACAGCTCCGTTATTTTGGGTAACAAAACAATAGTTTCAGGGCTAAAACTGATCATACCACGCTGCATACGCGACCAGTCGAGGAGATTACCCAATAAACCAAACAGATTGGTTGCCGATTTTTTCATAACATCAGCCATTTTCTGAATTTCATCCACTGTGAGGGTAGAAACTTCATTTACCAGAAGCTCCGTTAATCCAAGGAAACCATTGAAAGGTCCCCGCAGATCGTGTGCAATAACCGAGAAAAATTTATCTTTTTCGGCAATCACATTCCTTAAGTGTATATTTATAAGCTCGAGTTCCTGTTCAGATTTTTTCAGCTCAGTAACGTCCGAAATATATCCATGCCATAGAACAGATCCATCTTCCTCCAGTTGTGGCAGCGCGTTACCGTAGAGCGAGCGAACTGTACCATCGGCAAATTTGACCCTATACTCCTGCTGCCACGGACTTAAGTCACTTGCAGACGTCCTGATGGATGTGATTATATCCCCCACATCATCGGGGTGAAGAACAGCAAAAACTTTTGAAGCATCCTCACACACTTCTTCGGGTGCCACCCGGTATATTTCGTTTATCGCTTCACTGGAATAAGGAAAACAGGAACTGCCATCGGGTCGTAGCCTGTATTGGTAAACCAAACCAGGTATACGAGAAGAGATTTTTATCAAACGTCCGAGTGATTCTCTGACGGCATCCTCTGCTTGCTTGCGAAGGGAAATATCGCGTATCGAAGCAAGGATTACCTTACGATCCTCCAGCTCAAGGATTGTTGACGAAATGTCTACAGGAAATACAGTACCATCTTTCTTTTTATGATACTGGAGTTCTATCCTTGCGTGAAATTCGCCTGTTGCAATTTTGGCTTTTTCAACTTCGGCCGACATATCCGTATTTTTCAATCCCAGCATTTCCTTGCATGTATATCCGTACAAGGCACAAGCGGCATTGTTCACTTCAATAATAGATGCAGTTTCCTTATCAATCAGAAAAAGTGCATCGCGTCCTGTTGAAAAAACATTACGGTATTTCGACTCGCTTGTTTCCAATTTTTCAGCGGCCAGCCTGCGGTCAGAAATATCAGTGTGCGTGCCGAACATCATCAATGGCTTATTATCGGATGTAAACGAAATCACTTGCCCCCGGGTATAAATCCATACCCAATGACCATCCTTGTGTTTCATCCGGAATTCGCAGTCGAAGTAGGGCAATTGACCCTCGAAGTGCAGCGTGAGTAACTGGTTCGCAAACTTCAGATCATCGGGGTGCATACAGTCAATCCAGGTTTTAATACTCACTGGTGACAGTTGCTTTAACGTATAGCCGATCATTTTTGCCCATTCCTGGTTAAATATGGCTTCGCCGGTTTGTACATTCCATTCCCAGGTGCCCACATGGGTGCTATCGATAATGTTGCTGATCCTCCAGTTGGAATCGAGAAGTGCCTTTTTTGCATTTTTAATTTCGGTAATATCAGCAAGGGTACCTATGTAACCAATAAATGTTCCATCGGAGGTAAAGCGTGGTATGCCGTTGTCAAGAAACCAGCGATATTCGTCATAGGCACTCTTCAACCTAAATTCCATACTAAAAGAGCCTTGTTCGGCAAAGGAGTTCAGATAAATATTGAGGCAGTGCTGCAGATCTTCGGGATGAACACAATCGAACCAGCCGTTGCCCATTTCCTGTTCCAGGGTACGACCTGTGTAATCGAGCCAGGGTTTATTAACAAAATTACACATTGTATCGGTGCCTGTCTGCCATACCAAAACCGGGGCTGTATCAGTCAGAATACGGAAACGTGCTTCATTGTCAATTAATGCTGTTTCGGTTCTTTTACGATCGGTTATATCGCGTACTGCAGCGTACAGGTATGCCTGTCCATCAAGAGTTACAGCCGTGGTATTGATTTCCACATCGCGGCAGGTGCCATCCTTGCTCCAGTGATGTGTTTCAAAGGAAGCTGGTTGAGCCATCAGTTTTTTAATATTTGCAGCTACTTCCGCCTTTGCAAGCGACAGATCCCAGTCGGCGACGTTGAGATTCAGCAATTCGCTGCGAGTATAACCCAGCATGGTGCAAAATGCTTCGTTGGCTTCGACCACATTTCCGTTCATATCGAGCACATGAATCCCTTCGGTAGCTGTATGCAACAGACTTTGATACTTCAGCGAAACAGCGGCAGCAGCATTTTCGGCCTGCTTCCTTGAGCTTACATCCAAGGCCGTTACCCTGCATTGATCCAAGTTTTCGGTAATGATGCCGCTCAGTTGCAAGAACATAGGTACATGATTTGCTGCAGCAAGCTCAACTTCACAGGACTCCTCTTTTTTATTGTAAAACACATCAAGCAGAAACCGTTTGAAAACTAGTCTGCTATCGTTGGATAAGTAACTGTCCAAATTGCTGTTTACTATAAGCGAACGTTCCTTTCCGAGCATTTTTGCGGCACTCAGGTTTAGTTCAGTAATTGTACCCTTTTGGGAAAGGTTAAAATATCCCGAAGGGGCAAAATCGTATATCTCGGTGTACCTTTCTGTTGCGGCTACTGCCTGTTCCTTAGCCAGAATCAGTTCTTCATTCTGCAATTCGAGCTCAATCTGATGAACCTGCAGTTCATGAATCAACCTTAACATATCGGCTTCCGACTGATCATGTATGGACTGTGAACTTTGCTTTTGAAGTAGTTCTTCCGCCTTCTGGCGCAAGGCCTGGATTTTCGTTTCGGTCCGGGGCTTGTTCTTCATAATTTTCCTCCTGAGGTGAAATCGCGGTGCTGAGTGCAGAGGGATTCGGGTAGAGCGTTTAGGGTAGAGCGTTTCAGTAATGGAGTCGGGGACTATAATCAGTATTTTTTATAGTATCAATGTTTAAAGCAATTATTGTAACTCATTTTCAGCATTACATCCTGGAAATTTGAACCTTTCGCTAAATCATTGTCTTTTTTACATCGGGGTAAATATTTCGGTTAGAGACTATGCATCTACAGCGTAATTAGTATGATATCCGGTAGAAATAGCAGAAATATGCCTACAAAGTAAACAATCATCTGTTGATATGCACTTTTTCAACTAGCAGTTTTCTTATTTTCAGTAGTTTCATTGGCATTGCGGGCCTTTAGAAGAGCATCGTTGGCAGCTTTAAGCTCAATTTCCAGCTTTTTGGCAATGGTGATGTTGGCAAAAGTAATTACGAGTCCATCGATACGGTCATCGAGAGTACGGTATGGCATAATCCTAACGCTGAACCAATTGCCATGGTTTGTGGTGATGGCTGTTTCGATAGAAGTAAGAGTTTTCATAACCTGCCGTGCATGGTTGTCGATTTCGGGGTATTGCAGGTCGCTTACCAGGTCGGTGTAAGGTCGGCCGATGTCAGCTTTACGTAGTTTGATAATGTTGGTCACTGAATCCGTGAATCTGCGGATATTCAGGTCCTTATCGAGAAACAAAGTCGCAATTTCGGTACTGTTGAGCAGATTTTTCATATCGTCGTTGGCCCGGCTGAAATCACTTACCTTGCTTTGCAGTTCAATATTCACGGTTTGCAGTTCCTCGTTAAGGCTCTGCATTTCTTCTTTGGAAGTAGTGAGTTCTTCGTTGGTCGACTGCAGTTCTTCGTTAGTCGATTGTAGTTCTTCGTTGGTGGATTTGAGTTCCTCCTGCGAAGTCTGCATTTCCTCCCGTATGCTTTGAAGTTCCTCGTGGCTGCGCTGCAGATCAATCTGTAATTCTCTGATTTTTATCGAAGTGCGTACTTTACCCGTTTTTGTGACTATAGGTTCATATTCCAGTACAGCAGGCACATCAGTAAAAACAATAATTACTTTTCCACGTATGGATTCCGGATTTTCAATACGTTGCAAGGTAACATCCACAAACTGGGTTCCTCCGTTGGTTCCTATTTTCAGATTCCTAAGCACTACGGCATCGTAGTTTTGCATAACCTTGCGGAAAGCCCCGGGCAACAATTGCCGCAGACCTTCGCGGGCCATTACATAAATATTCCAGTTGGCTTTACCAGCAACCGGCTCCAGGTATTTGCCTGTGCGTCCTGTGATATAAATGATATCGCCTTGTTCGTTAACAAGCACACTTGCCGGAGCAAATTTTTCGAGAAGAATTTTATCGGCTAATACCTGAATGTTTTCTATCACTTTGGATGGTGCTTTTTTTGATGTTGCCATTGATTTGGGATGATAGAACGAACTCGGAAAATCAATCAGTTCGGAGCCAACCGGAGATTGCGAACGTTTAAATATTTTGAGCCTGCTATCCAATTCGATAAATCCTCCATTCTGGTTTCCTAAAGTCTCGGCTGTGCCTAGTACCATAATGCCTCCCGGATTAAGACTGTAATTGAACAAAGCCATAAGCTTGTTCTGCAATGAGGATTCCATGTAAATAAGCATATTGCGGCAGGTAAGTATATCGAGCTTGGTGAAAGGAGGGTCTTTGATCACACTCTGAGGCGCAAAAACCACCATCTCGCGTATGGCTGTGTTCACCTTATAACCTTCGGGTTCCTTGATAAAAAACCGTCGGAGTCTGTCGGCAGATACATCATGCGAAATACTGGACGGGAAATGCCCTTTACGTGCCAGTTCAATAGCTTCGTGATCTATATCGGTAGCAAATATCTGCAGGCTCAGGTTTTTAACGACCTTCAATTTATCCTGAACTTCCTTAAAAACTATAGCAAGCGAATAGGCTTCTTCTCCGGTTGAGCAAGCTGGCACCCAGGCACGCAACACATGTCCGTTGGGTAATTTTGTGAGAAAATCCGGAAGTATTTTTTCCCTGAGCTTTTCCCATACTGCAGTGTCGCGGAAAAAGGAAGTAACGCCAATCAGTAGTTCTTTGAAAAGAATTTCCACCTCTTTAGGGTTTTCCTGCAAAAACCGGACATAGCCCTGAATCTTTTCGATCTGGTGGAGGCCTTTGCGGCGTTCGATGCGTCGGGATAAAGTATTTTTCTTGTATAAGGAAAAGTCCTGCCCCGATTGCTCGCGCAGCAGAATAATGATTTTATCGAGATTACTTCTGGTGAGTGTATCGACCTCATTTTCTGATTTCACGATCGGTGTATACTTCAGCATCGAAATAAGCCCGGCAGGCAACTCTGAGGCTGGGGCAACAATATCGGCAACAACCGCCTGCATGGCATTGAGAGGCATGGCATCGAATTTGGCAGAGTCCGGCTGCTGAATAAGCACTTTGCCCTTTTTTCCCTTAATAGCCTTTAAACCAAGGCTGCCATCGGATCCCATACCTGATAATACAATTCCTATGCTTAGCTCATTGCAGTCGTCAGCCAGTGAACGGAAGAAAATATCAATGGGAAGTCGTAATCCCCGCGATTCCACCGGTTCGAAAAGATGAAGTGCTCCATTAAGCAATGACATGCTCTTATTGGGCGGAATTACATATACACAATTCGGTTTTACTTTAAGTGAGTTGCTTGCCTGCCGCACTTTCATAGTGGTGATGCGCTGCAGTAGCTCAGGCATAATGCCAGCATGAGTAGGGTCAAGGTGCTGTATCACCACGAATGCCATTCCATTGTCGGCAGGCATATTATCAAAAAACTGTTCCAGTGCTTCAAGCCCACCCGCAGAAGCTCCTATCCCAACAATCGGAAATATGAATCTTCCAACTGGAACCGTCTTTTTTTTATCTACAGTAGCATCAGGCTTTAACTTACTGATATTCATTATGTATAGATTAACAAAATTTAAAATTTCAATCCAAATGTATAATTTATAAAGATACATCTTTTATTAAGGAACTTAACGAATTCCTAGATTATCTTTTACCAGATGCTGAAAATAAGCTGCATATAATCAACATAATATGTATATTTATTCAATGGATTGAGCATATAACAGTACGCATTTCTGCAAATTCCCGATCAAATCAGGTATGCATTACGAAGTACGATTTACAAGATGTGACCGGTGACTGGTGATTGGTGTCTGGTGATATGTAAATGGTGACTGGTGACGTGACTGCAGATTATTGAAGGTGACTGCTGACCTGTTTTTCCTCGCCCCAATTTTCAAATTTTCAAATTTTCAAATCCCCAAATCAAGTAAAATCTTAAAGTGCACAGTGCTGAGTACTCAGTGCTGAGTACGGCTCGATTTGCTGAATCTATGAGGTACAAAGTACGATTGGTTATCCAAAGTCAAATTTTCAGATCCCAAAATTTTCAAATTTTCAAATCCCCAAATCAAGTAAAATCTTAAAGTACACAGTGCTGAGTGCTCAGTGCTCAGTGCTGAGTAAGGGGTTGGGGTTTAGGATTTAGGTTTTAGGGGCTAAATAATATACAAGGTAAAAGGTACTCTTGGCTCTTAAAATTCAAATCCTCGAATCTTCACATCCCTAAATCTTCACATTTTCACATTTTCAAATTTTCAAATCCCCAAATCAAGTAAAATCTTAAAGTGCACAGTGCTGAGTGCTCAGTGCTGAGTAAGGGGTTGGGGTTTAGGATTTAGGTTTTAGGGGCTAAATAATATACAAGGTAAAAGGTACTCTTGGCTCTTAAAATTCAAATCCTCGAATCTTCACATCCCTAAATCTTCACATTTTCACATTTTCAAATTTTCAAATCCCCAAATCAAGTAAAATCTTAAAGTGCACAGTGCTGAGTTCTCAGTGCTGAGTACGGCTCGATTTGCTGAATCTATGAGGTACAAAGTACGATTGGTTATCCAAAGTCAAATTTTCAGATCCCAAAATTTCCACATCCCAAAATTTTCAGATCCCCAAATTTCCACATCCTCAAATTTTCAAATTTTCAAATTTTCAAATTTTCAAATTCCCAAATTTTCAAATTCCCAAATTCCCAAATCCTCAAATCCTCAAATCCCCAAATCCCACTTACATTACTTACCTTTGCCCGTAATTTACACAAGACAATGCCGAAATTCCGATTCACACTTATACCTCTGCTTATCGTTTTTCTGATTCTATCAGGCAATCAAGCCTTGCAGGCACAGCGGATGCGTATCCGCATGAATGCTGGCGAACTCAGGCATTCGAGCAATATGGGCGATATGACGCGGGCTCTCAACAACCCTGTTTTTGAGCACGAAGGAGCATATCTTTACTGCGACAGCGCATGGCTCTACGAACTGACCAACACTATCGATTGTTACGGACATGTACGTATCAAATCGAGCGATACACTAAATCTGTACGGCGATTTTCTGCATTACGACGGTAATACCAAAATTGCGACAGTACGCGACAATGTCAGGCTGGTGGACAAACAAACCACCCTTACCACCAACTTTATGGTTTTCGACCGTAACACCGGTATTGCCAACTATACCTCGGGCGGGAAAATGGTAAATGGCGACAATGTGCTAACCAGTCGCAGGTGTTTTTATTATACGAACCAAAAACTTATGTTTTTCAGAGATGATGTGGTACTCACCAATCCTGATTACAAAATCAATTGCGACACGCTGAAATATCATACTGTTTCGCGTATTTCGTATTTCCTCGGTCCGACTATCATCAAAGGCAAGGACAACTACATTTATTGTGAGGATGGAGAGTACAACCGCGTAACGAGCAAGTCGCGTTTCAGCATAAATGCTTTGATGGTCGATGGTAACCGTCGGCTTACCGGTGACAGCCTCTATTATGACGAAAACCGTAAATACGGTAAAGCCGTTAACCATGTTGTAATGACTGACACAGAGCAGGATGTGGTTGTAAAGGGCAACTTTGCCGAATACTGGAAGGCAAAAGGCTACACGCTTATTACGGATGAGGTTGTAGCCAGCCTTGGAGACAAAAAAGACACGCTTTTCCTTCATGCCGATACGCTCAAAGCCACTTTCGATACTGCCCGTAACGAGACCCGTGAGTTGTTTGCTTACCATAACACCCGTTTTTACAGGAAAGACATTCAGGGAATCTGTGATTCGCTGCATTACAGTTTTGGTGATTCGCTTATCAGCATGTACAAAGTACCTGTGTTATGGTCGGGCCAGAATCAGCTTACTGCCGATACCATTAAAATACTCACCGGCAAAAACAGCATAAAGCAGATTTACATGTACAGCACTGCATTTATTGTTTCGAAGGACACCACCGAAACCTTTAATCAGATAAGGGGAAAGAATATGATCGGCCATTTCAGGAATAATGAGTTAACCACGATTGATGTGGATGGCAATGCCGAAACGGTGTATTATGTGCGCGAAGACGATAAGGCACTCATTGGTGTAAATAAAGCTATGGGAAGCAGGATGACGCTGCATGTTTCGGACAGTAAAATTGAGCGTATTGTATATTTCGATAAACCCACAGGCAATATGTTTCCTGATAAGGATGTTCCTGCCGATCAGCGCCTTTTAAAAGGTTTCAACTGGAGGCTTACCAGCCGCCCAAGGCATAAGGACGATATTTTCCGCATCCCTAAAACGGAGTAGCAGGCAGTATTTATGAGGTACGATATAGTGCCTGGTGCCTGGTGCAAAATTAGTGCTGAGTGCTGAGTGCTCAGTGCAAGAGTATGGGGTTGGGTTTTAGGATTTAGGTTTTAGGGGCTAAATAATATACAAGGTAAAAGGTACGATTGGCTCTCAAAAGTCAAATCCTCGAATCTTCACATCCCTAAATCTTCACATTTTCAAATTTTCACATTTTCAAATTTTCAAATTCCCACATCCTCAAATTTTCACATTTTCAAATTCCCAAATCAAGTAAAATTTTATAGTCCATAATGCTCAGTGCAAGAGTAAGGGGTTGGGTTTTAGGATTTAGGTTTTAGGGGCTAAATAATATACAAGGTAAAAGGTACGATTGGCTCTCAAAAGTCAAATCCTCGAATCTTCACATCCTTAAATTTTCAAATTTTCAAATTTTCAAATTTTCAAATAACACCCCTACTCCACCGGCTCAACAAACTCCATCCTTTTTTTCGAAGGCGGGAATACCGAAAAATTCACATAACGGTAGGGATTGAGTTTCATATCCAGGATAAGTGCATTCAGCTGTGCTGATGATTTATTGAGATTTTCATAAAGCTTTTTATCATTCAGCAGTAAGCCGATAGAACCTTCGCCATTGTCGATTTTGGCTGTAATACTCGCTACCTGACTCAAAACACTGTTCACATTCAGCAAGGTTCCTGCTATATTGGCCTTGGCAAGGGTATCGCTCAAAAGAGAGAAATTGCTTAAAATATTGGATATATTCTGATCGTTTTCACGGAAGTTTTCGGTGATGGATTCAATATTGAACATGATACGTTCCAGTCGCTTACGCTGACCGTAAACCAATGTGTCGAGGTTGTAGGAGGTGGATTCGAGGTTCGAAAGTGTGCTGCGGATGCTGATAAAAGATGCGTTAATATTACCGCGGGTTTCGGAATTAAATACTGACTGAAGTACGGTAACCATAGTATCGAGTGACGACAAAAGGTTTTCGGCTTTCTCCTTGATAGGTGCTACCTGGGCATTCACTTCATCTGACAGAGACATCTGCGATCCGCCTACCAATGTATCTCCATCCTGGGCAGGAGTTTTCGAATCGCCCAGAATAATTTCAATGTTTTTTGTGCCTAACAAGTCGAGGCTGAAAATCCGTGCAACTGAGTTGGAAGGTATAAAAACAGGATTCGAAATGGTTAGTTCGAGGAGTATTTTACTTGAGTTCTTACTTACAAAGTTCATATCGGTTACTTTTCCAACTCCCAGTCCGTTAATGGTTACTGGTGCAGCATCCTGAATACCTGATGTAGCATCATATATAGCATAGAAAGTACGGCTTCTGTTGAACAGGTCTTTACCCTTAAGATAATTTACACTGATAATGAAAAGTGTTATTACAACAATGCCAAAGACACCAATACGTATTTCTCGACCAATCTTCATTGTTTATGCCATTAATTTTGACAAAATTACTACTTTTTTTCCTTTAGTCGCTTTGCTTCCTCATTCGAAATCCTGTCGTCCCCTCTAAATGCAACTACAAAAGCGTCCTTGTAGCCTTTGGCAATGATTCTTTTTCGATGAATCAGGGCTTCTTCCATGGTAGGGAAGTTACCCGAGGTGTACTTGTATGAATTGGTATGCTGATACATTCTAACATCCTCTATGCCATCGAATATCCTTGAATTGGTTGACTTCATGTCAGGATACATCGCAAACTGAACCCTGAATGAAACTGTTTCTGCTTTTTCAGGACTGCTGGTTATTTCTTCTGTTGCAATTTCATGTTCGGGAATTCGTCTGATCAATGAATCAGAAACTTCACGATCCAGAGTTTTGTGTTCCACCTGGTTTTTATATTCCCGTAATGCTTTAAAAATGGCTTCTGCTATCTGATCCTGACCCTTTTCCGATAAGAGATATTTTTCATCCTTTGCATTGCTGATAAATCCTGTTTCGATCAATACACTAGGCATGGCTGTTTTATACAAAACCAGGAATCCTGCCTGTTTAACACCCCTGTTGTTCATATGCAGGTTATCCACAAGCTGATGCTGCACTTTGCCTGCAAATTCAAGGCTTTTATCAAGAAAGGCATTCTGCATCATGCTGAAAAAGATATTGCCTTCGGCTGAATTCGGATCGAAGCCATCGTATTGTTCCACATAATTATCTTCGAGCAGGATAGCCGCGTTTTCGGCTTTTGCTACTGCCAGGTTGGCTTCGCTCTTGTGTAGTCCTATCACGAATGTTTCGGAACCGAACACCGAGGTCGAACGCGTCGAATTGCAGTGAACCGAAATGAACAGATCGGCTTTGTTTTCGTTGGCAATGCGGGCTCTCCGGTGAAGTTCAACAAAAGTATCATCATCCCTGGTGAGTATCACTTTTACATCCTTCATATTGTCGTGGATATAATCGCGCAATTTCAGCACAACCGCCAGTGCGATATCCTTTTCCCTGGAATTTTTTCCAAGGGCTCCCGTATCGTGTCCCCCATGACCGGCATCAATAACAACGGTTTTCACCTTCTGCGCCTGGGCTAAATTCACAAAAAAGTATAAAAGGCAAAGAATAAGAACTCTCTGGTACATACGTTTTCCTGTCATCAATTGATTTTGTTTAGCTTTGCATCCTTGTTAAAAACACAGTACGTTTTTGGATGTTGTTTGTAACCAGGTCATTAGTCGGATAACTGTAAAAATAATTTACTTTATGATTAATACCAGACAATTACAACCATTCACAAAATTAACATGTTAACTACTTTTTCAGCATAATTGGTACCGAAGTTACAAACAAAGCACCGGTTAATAACCATTTTTCTGTTCCTGTCAGCATTCATTTCTGTACAGGCTGTCGCCTATTTTTCAGGATTGGATTTACTTTCAGTTTCAGCAGGCAAAAAGCCGGGATCAATACGTACAACCAGTCTTCCTGCACCCGACACCATACCCCTGCCTTCGCCGGATACACTCAGGCTTAACGTAGCTGATTCGGTTTTGGTATCCCCGGCCCAGACTGAGGCCCAGGCAAAGACCAACAATTTCATGCTGAAGGCTAAAATTGATTATGCTTCAGCTGATTCGCTGAGCATGGATCTGAAAAACAAGAAAGCCTGGATGTATGGCAATGCCAGTATCGAATACGAAGACATTAAACTGAAAGCGCCTGTTATTTCGATCGATTTCGATAACAACACAATTCATGCTTATGCTTCGTATGATTCATCGGGCAAAGCTATTTCGATTCCGGAATTTACCCAGGGAACCATGACCTTTAAATCGAAAGAGATAGCTTATAATTTTACCACCCGAAAAGGGTTGATACAGAATGTAATTACCAAAGAAGGCGAAGGGTACCTTCATGGTACCGTAATCAAGAAAGTGAACGATAGTGTTACCAATGTGGGACGGGGTGAGTACACCACCTGCGATCTGGAAGAAAACCCGCACTTTTCACTAAAGTATTCCAAGGCAAAGGTGTTGAGTGGTAACCTGATTGTTACCGGACCCGCTTACATGAATATCGAAGGTGTTCCATTGCCACTGGCACTTCCGTTTGGTCTCTTTCCCAACAAAAAGGGTCGCAGTTCGGGGCTTATTATTCCAAAATACGGTGAAATGGCTAACCGTGGTTTCTTTCTCGAGGATGGAGGATACTATTTCGGGCTTAACGACTATTTCGATCTGAAACTTGTCGGCGATATTTATTCACGGGGTAGCTGGGCTTTAAAACCTGCGGTGTCGTACAAGAAACGATATAAATTTTCGGGTAATTTCAGCCTTAAATATGCCATCACCAAAGCTGGCACCAAAGGCTCAGCCGATTATGTTAACCAAAAGGACTTTTTTGTAAACTGGTCGCACCGCCAGGATCCGAAAGCACGGCCTAATTCAGTTTTTTCCGCCAGCGTTCAGGCCGGATCGAGCAGTTTCAACAAATACAATCCTGCTTCGGTAAACGATTACCTGAGCAATACTTTTTCGTCGAGTGTTTCGTACGATATGCGACTGGGCACCTGGGGAAACCTTACCACCAGTGCCAGGCACAGCCAGAATACATCTTCCAAACAGGTAACAATATCGCTGCCCGAAGTTTCATTCGGTATTAACCGAATATATCCTTTCAAAAGAAAAACACAAACAGGCACTCCCGGCTGGTATGAGAAAATAAATATCACGTACAATATGAACATGCGGAACGAGCTTAGCACCTACGATTCCCTGGTTTTTCAAAAAGATGTGTTTGACCGTTTTTCGAATGGAATCAAACACTCTGTTCCGGTAAGCCTGGGATCGATCACCCTGCTGAAGTATATTTCGTGGAGCAATGGCATGAACTACAACGAACGCTGGTATACCCGTACCGTCCGCAAAAGCTGGGTTGGTGACACTATAGTTTCGGGTGGAGTTACCAAGTACGGATATGTTGATATTGATACGATAACAGGATTTAAAGCAGCCCGTGATTATAGCTTTAACTCTTCGCTCAGCACAACCATTTACGGCATGAAACAATTCCGTAAAGGCCCGATACGTGCAATCCGGCATGTAGTCAGGCCCTCGGTCGGCTTTAGCTTTCTGCCCGATTTTGGCAGACCCGAGCTGGGATACTGGCAAACCGTTCAGACTGATGCAAAAGGAACTACTGAGAAGTATTCCATTTTCGGAGGATCAGGCACCTTTCAGCCTTTATACGGGGCTCCGCCAAGCCAGAAATCAGGTTCTCTGAATTTTTCACTAAGTAATAATCTCGAGATGAAGGTAAGGTCACTTAAAGATACAGTTACCGGTACTAAAAAAGTGATGCTGATCGACAACTTCTCCATTTCAACATCTTACGATCTGGCCCGTGATTCACTGCGCTGGTCGAATATCAATATGTCGGCACGTACAACTCTTTTCAAAAAGATACAGATCAGCTACAGCAGTTCATACAGCCCATACGGTTTGTATCGGGAGCCCTTTTATGGCTATAGCATACTGGATCCTTACAACAACCCTTTCTACAACAGTACACCCGGACCTATCATCAATACATCGCAATATTCGATGAACAAAAAGCCTCTGCGTTTTCTAAATGCAGGCTGGAACCTGAGTGTGGGTCACGATTTTAAACCAGCCAAAAAGAAATCAACAGCAAAAGCACCCTCTTCAACCTCCGAAGGGGAACTCGAAAACCTTGAAAACAATCCGGGACTTTATATCGACTGGGATAATCCATGGTCGCTGCATGTTGACTATAACTTCAGGTACACGGCAGTGCCTGTATTGTCGACCGGTGAAATAAAGCGTGATATCATTCAGACTTTCCGTGTGGCGGGAGAGGTGAATGTTACTGAAAAGTGGAAGTTCTCTGCCCAGACAGGCTACGACTTTGAACAGAAGAATTTCGCTTTTACCCAGATAACCATTTACCGTAACCTTCACTGCTGGGAGATGCGCTTCAGTTGGATACCATACGGAACCCAGAAAAGCTGGAATTTTCAGATCAACGCCAAATCGTCCCTGCTTCAGGATCTGAAACTGACTAAGAAAAAGGACTTCCGTGATAATCTGTAGTAATCTGAAACTGTAAGTTGAAAGACCGGAAAAAGGTTAAGCAAACTTAGATTTTCGGATCAGGACTGTTCGAAACTTAAAGTGGTAATTGAGCTGGCAATTGCTGGTGATACACTAATTTGAGCCGCTCGAAGGCAGACTAAATGTAAAAACTGAACCTTTGCCAACCTGGCTTTCGATAGTAAGTTTGCCTCCGTGCTTTTCGACCATCTCCTTAACAATAAGCAAGCCTAGTCCGGCGCCTTTTTCATAGGCTGTTCCTGATAGCGACAAATGCTCATCAACATTAAACATTTTTTCGAGTTGCGAAGCCGGTATGCCCACTCCTGTATCGGAGATGCTGATTTCGAGGCAGCGGTGAATGCACGAACAGGTGCCGCCAGGATTATTCCCACATGAACTCCGGATTTTTGCAGTAAAACTAACCGTGCCTCCTGAACCGGTAAATTTCACAGCATTGGTTGCCAGGTTGAGCAGAATTGAGTTCACCATCTGCTGATCGGCGTATACCATAAAATCAGGTTGAATATTATTTAACAGTCTGATAGACTTGCTTTGGGCATTCGAGCCTAATAAACTCATGATTGCCTTCACATTGTCGTTGATATTGAACCGAAAAGGTTTAAACGGCAGGCGCCCGGTTTGCAGCCTCGACCAGTCGAGGAGGTTCTCAAGTAATGCATAGGCACTTTCGGAAGAGTCGCGCACCCTCTCGAGGTATTGTTTAATTTCCTCCTTGCTGAGGGTATCAATTTCTTCAAGAATCAGGTCGGTAAAACCAAGCATTCCCTGGAAAGGACTCCGAAGGTCGTGAGCTACAATCCCGAAAAATTTATCCTTGTTCTGATTTAATGCCTGAAGTTCGATGTTGTGTTTTGTCAGCTTTTCATCCGTTTCCTTCTGCGTGGAAATGTCGCGCGCTATGTACAATGCTCCAACCAGGTTTCCGAACGAATCATGCAAGGGAGTAGTGGTTAAATTCAGGAAGCATCCGAACTTAGGCTCAAACATTTCGATTGAATGATGTTTTTTGTCACGAAGCATTACCAGGTGAGGGCAGCTCTCATTAATACATCCTTTATCATGAAGGACACTTGTACATTTATGACCGACTATTGCCTGATCACCAACGTTAAGTTTTTCGAGCATTGCCTTATTCGCCTTTACTATGATGTTGTCGAGATCAATTAATGCAACCATGTCAGGTAATGCATCAAAAACCGAATTCCAAAAGCCGCTTTCTTTGTCGGACAACAAAACTGAGATATCTGACATCTGCTTATTTTCACTCATAGATTCAGGAGGTTGGGCAATCCGGAAAAATTTCTGAACAGAGCTGTACATCCGCAACAAAAACAAAAAGTTGTACCTGCATCTACTTCAAAACACTTGTACATCAAGGTAATAAACTAAAAACTGGTCTTTATGTTCATTGCTGATCTTGTTCAAATTATCACAGTTAGGTATTCATGTACTTAAATGATGAAATACGTACCATAAACACATGCCTGAATGCAAATAATTATCGCCAAAGGTAAACTAATACTCGAAAAATAAATTAATTTGCTATTGATTTTTAGGCAAATATTTTAAACAATATTTATATCTCATAATTTTTCGCTCAAGTGCTTATCACACTGCAGAATTACATTCAACGTACCCAGTAAAGCGGAAAATACTTTTTTTTGCGGCTGATCAGGCCCGGGGTTAGATGTGTCTATAGTTAAAAGTGCCTGAAGTTGTTAAAGTTAGAAACACCAAAATACATTCCCGAATCAGAAAAAAAAGCAGTATCCTCCTTTTGTATCAGGTGAGTTGTGTAATCTCACTTTGGTTCATATACACAGGGATCAGAAACGAGAAAACCGAACCCTTGCCAGGTGAGCTCTCAACCGTAATATTTCCACCATGCTTTTCGACCATTTCGCGGGCCAGCAGCAAACCTAGCCCTGTTCCCTGCTCTTTTTCGGTTCCCGGACTGGATACGGGTTTATTGAGAGTGAATAACCTTGAACATACATCCGCATCCATACCAACACCGGTATCGGCAACAAATATTTTAATATATTCTGGTTCTTTCGCTGTTTCAGAAAACAGCCTGCTGTTGTAAATACTAATTTCTCCCCCTGCGGGAGTATATTTTATTGCATTCATTACCAGATTGTTCAAAATGGTATTCAGCATATTTCTGTCAGCCATTATTATTACATCAGGTTCAATCAAATTATTCACTTTTATCTTTTTGCGGTACGACAGGCTGAACAAAACATCTGTTACTTCATCAACAAGCTTTGAAAGACCGACCTGGGAAGGCGCAAAAGGCATGCGTCCTGTTTGAAGCCTCGACCATGTAAGTAGGTTTTCGAGCAGATTAAGTGAGTTTTTGGCCGAATTGTGAATGATTTTCAGATAGTCACGAATCTCGTCAGTTGATAATACCTCCAGATCCTCGAGCAGCAGTTCGCTGAAACCTATGAGGCTGCTGTATGGGTTGCGAAGATCATGGGCAATAATACTAAAGAACTTATCTTTAGCCTGATGGAGTTCGATCAGATTTTGGTTGTATTCCTCCATTTTCAGGCTGGCTTCTCTGCGCTTGGTTACATTGCGGAACACACACTGCATACCTGCCGGCTTATTATCATGAATGATCATGCTGACTTTTACCTCATACACAACTGGTTTCCCTTCCACATTAAGGGCTTCCACCTCAAACGATTTCCTGATTTCACCTGCCAGCAATTGCTCTTTTACCTGGTTGATAATATGCCAGTTATCCTGTTTTATGAAATCAAAAATACTTTTTCCAGCCAGGAAGGTGAAGTCAGATTTTATACGATTTAGCAAGGTTCGGTTGGCATTGGTAAAATTACCATCCATGTCAACGGTAATGATAAAATCGTTGGCATTATCGAACAGTTCGCGGTATTTCATCTCACTGGCACGAAGCTCTTCCACAATTTTCTGGTAACCTGATATATCGTGGATGGTAACAACAATATATTTCTTTCCCAGAGGTTTTTCCACATACAACTGTTTGTGAGTAATAATGGTATGAATATTGCCATCGCGCCATGTAATCTGTTCTTCGTTGCTGCTTTCTCCATTTTCGAAAACGAGGGAATCATATTTCCAGAAAACATCAGCCTGTTCTCTGGGATACAAGTCATAATCCGACTTACCCAGCAATTCTTCGCGGGGCTTACCCATCATATCGACTGCTGCTTCATTCAGCATAACCCATTTGTGATCTTCATCCTTAACGAAAAAGGGAGTTTTAATGCTGTTTATCACCAGGTTCAGGAAATCTGCACGCTCATGGCTTTGAATTTCGCTTTCTTTCTGTTGCGTAAGATCATTCATGAAACCTATGACAGCTTCCACTTCTTCGTTCTGGTTTTTGATTGGAACAAAACTGTAACTCAGGAATACCTCCTGATGCCTGCTGTGAGATTCAAATTTCACTTCCCCTCTGACTACCTCTTTGGTGCTAATACATTTGCTGAACTGATCAACAATTCCCACCCGTTTCATTGCCTCTACCTTGTAGATATTATACAACGAAAGAGGTGCAATAAAGGGCAATCCCATTATATTTTTCAGAGCATCATTGATTTCAAGAAGCTGTCCACCTGCACTTATCAGGGTAATCCCGACTGGCAGATTCATGATCAGCTGATAATATTTCTCCTTGCTTAAATTCAATTCAGATTCAAGCTGCAAATGAGTGGCTGATGCACCCTCTTCGCTGAGTAACAATGATGCGGTATCAGGAAAACCATTTTCTTCAGCAGCTGATAATCCACTGGAAACTCCGGGCTCAGGAATTGCCCCGGAAACAGTATTAATTTCAAGTACGCAGCATAGTAACACTTTATCAGGTGATGATCCGGTATCGAACAAAGCTGCATCCATGTAATACGCCTTCAGATTCTTTCCCAGTTTAATGATACCATGAAATGAACTTAGCTCTTGTGTGGCAGCTTTACCAACGGATTCAACAAACAATGTATTTAATGCGGGAAGAATAAAATCTTTATCTGCAAGTTCATTTTTACTTACGTTGATAACGTTGAGAAATTCATCGTTATAATCAATGATTCCGGCGTGCGAATTCAGGTAAATGCAAGGTTTTCCCTGATAGGACACTTCCAGAGGATGACCCGTTTTTATTCCCTGAGTTGCACCGATACCATTTTGAATTTTATCCATAAAAAACCACCAACTAAAATAATTTTACATTTAAAAAGCTACACTTTGAAATTCAGATCCTGAATAAAACCAGCCGATTGAATTTGTGACATTACAATTGACACAGAACCCTTATGACAGAATATGGAAAAGAGTATATTTTATGGGGTAAAATTACAACTTTCGGAGAATCTGAAGTAAAGAACTTTATTTTAATCGCAAAAAGCCGGAAAAGTCATACTTTTGAAATGAATTTGAAGCAGTAATCTGGATGCATTCATATAATATTCCAAAACAATAATTTAATAAGCTGCTGAATTATTGCACATTGCGATCAATGATCAAAAATAGAGATTTTTCAGCAAAAGATTCTGTGGTCAATGCAGGATTTTGAAGATCTGCTTTTGCGATTATTTTTTTATCCACCAAAAAGCTGTTCAATACCTTTTAATAATCAAAACACCAAAATTATTTATGAAAACCGTAATTTTTTCAGAAAAAGCACCTAAAGCTATCGGCCCCTACAGTCAGGCAATCGAAATAAACGGAATGCTCTTTGTATCAGGTCAAATCCCTATTGACCCTGCTACTTCGAAACTTGTGGAAGGCGGAATAAAAGAACAAACTGAGCAGGTAATGAAAAATATCGGTGCCATACTAGCCGAAGCTGGCTACAGTTTTGAGGATGTAGTAAAGTCTACCTGCCTGCTGAGCGACATGGATAATTTTGCCGCAATGAATGAAATTTATGGCAAATACTATCCTGAAAACAGCCCGGCCCGTGCTGCCTATGCTGTGGTAAAACTTCCACTTGGCGCTCTGGTTGAAATTGAAACCATAGCAGGCAGATAGAACAGGTTCGATTGGCAAACCTTAAAACCCAACCCCAAAAACCTAATCCCTAAATTTTATGAAATCCCACTTCCTCCTCATCATATTCATCCTTTCTTTCTTCACCAATTCAATTCGTGCCGGTGAGGGAATGTGGCTTCCCTTGCTGTTATCACAGCTTAACGAGAAAGAAATGCGCGATATGGGAATGCGGATTACGGCTGAGGATATTTACTCAGTCAATCATTCAAGTCTGAAAGATGCTATTGTTCTTTTTGGGGGTGGATGTACTGGTGAGCTGATTTCGGATCAGGGATTACTTCTTACCAATCATCATTGCGGCTACGGGAATATTCAACGCCACAGTTCGCTTGAGCACGACTACCTGACCAATGGATTCTGGGCACAACGAATGGAAGAAGAACTGCCGAATGCGGGTCTGAGTGTTACTTTTCTGGTACGTATGGAAGATGTTACCGCACAAGCACTTAAAGGGGTAAATGATAAGATGGATCAGTCTACCAGGGAGTCTGCAATTCAGGCTAACACAAAAACTCTGGTTAAGGACGCTGTAAAAGGAACGCATTACAATGCACAGGTGAAGCCTTTCTACGGAGGAAATCAGTTTTATCTTTTTGTTACCGAAACATTTACGGATATCAGGCTGGTAGGGGCTCCTCCCTCCAACATCGGCAAATTTGGTGGCGATACCGACAACTGGATGTGGCCGCGGCATACAGGCGATTTTTCGATGTTCCGCATTTATGCTGGTAAGGACAATAAACCTGCCGACTATTCACCGGACAATGTTCCCTTCAAACCGGCGAAACATCTGACCATATCGCTGAAAGGCATGAAAGAAGGCGATTTTACCTTTGTATATGGTTTCCCGGGAACTACGCAGGAATACCTCCCATCATATGCCGTCGATATGACAGCACTCAAACGCAATCCTATAGCTATCGGACTCAGGCAACAACGTCTTGATATTATCGACAGAGCCATGGAAAGCGACCGGCTGACCCGGATACAGTATTCGGCAAAAGCTGCCGGAATTGCCAATTACTGGAAAAAGATGATAGGCGAGAGCCGTGGCATTAACCGACTCGACGGCATAGAAAAGAAGCAGGTTTTTGAACAGTCGTTTCAGCAATGGGCCACATCGAAACCTGAGACAAATGCAAAATACGGTCAATTGCTTCCTGCATTTGACAAGGCTTACCAAAGTTTTGTTCCAGTAAACAATGCTTATGCCTATCTCACTGAAGGACTGCTGGGAATTGAAATCATACGTTTTGCCTATGGGTACAACAACCTTGTAAAACAGTGTAAGGACAAGTCAAAAACGGATGATGATATTAAAAAACTTGCTGAGTCGGTGAAAGCATCCGCGGCAGGTTTTTTCAAAAATTATAACCGGCAGGTGGATATGCAGCTTTTCGGAACCCTGATGGCCACCTATACACAATCATGTGAACTCAGCCTCCAGGCGAATATAGTAAAGATTGGCGCAGCCCGTTACAAAGGAAATACAGATGCATGGGCTTCCCAGCTATACAGGCATAGCCTTTTCGCTGATTCGGCCAGACTATTTTCATTTCTTTCCGGATTTAAGAGAGGTCAGGTGAAGAAAATAGAAAAAGACCCGGCTTTTGTCCTGGCAACCGGCATATATGAATATCTGCAAAATACACTTGCTCCTGTGGTCAACTCGTTTTATAGTGTCAACGACAGTCTGCAGCGGCTGTATATGGCGGCGCAGATGGAGATGCAGCCTGATAAACGCTTTTACCCTGATGCCAATTCAACCTTACGTGTTGCCTATGGCAATGTTAAAGGTTATATGCCTGCCGATGCAGTAGAGTATAAATGGTTCACCACCCTTGATGGAATCATGCAGAAAGAAAATCCGGATATTTACGATTATGTGGTTGAGCCCAGGCTTAAAGAGCTCTATAACCTCCGCGACTACGGAAGGTATGCCGATGCCGATAAAAGCATGCATGTGGCTTTCATAGCCAGCAATCATACAACAGGAGGAAATAGTGGCAGTCCGGTGCTGAATGCTGATGGTGAACTGATAGGTATCAATTTCGACCGTTGCTGGGAAGGAACCATGAGCGACCTAATGTACGACCCCGGTCAATGCCGCAATATCTCACTCGATATCCGCTACTGCCTGTTTATTATTGATAAGATGGCAGGAGCAAAAAGGCTGGTTGATGAAATGAGCCTTGCAGAGTAAATTGCCTTAATGACCCGGATTGCATCCGTGCAAATATTGCAGCATAATTATCTCTAAAGCTGAGCCTGCATTTGGCAGAAACTGTATATTATGCGGTTTTCGTCAACGGTAGATTATTTAATGCTGTCAAAGCCACTTTTTAAAGAGTTTCAGATTTTGTAACTAATCACTCTGATACTAATATGCCTTTTCATTGCACAATGCTGGTGGGGTTAGGTCCCGATAGCAATCGGGATGGGTGTTAGGAGTTAGGGGGCCTGGTGGTAGTTGGCTATTTGGTCGTTTTAATTCTAACATTTTGCAACTTATGTACTTATAACTTTAGGAAGTTTTTTCAGTGCTAGTGCTCAATTATCAAGGGATTTAGCTGCACGCAAATTATTACCTCTTCACTATAGGCACTTTTAACTCTGGTCATTACGGGCACTTTAGGCACTCTTATTTAGTGTTG
>Ga0208789_1000085_pt1 | contig 140409 bp, 116 predicted proteins | sample Methanotroph_Enr_FD_187368 | JGI IMG/M metagenome (GOLD analysis project Ga0208789, IMG submission 187368) | Enriched soil microbial communities from Old Woman Creek wetland in Ohio, USA - Methanotroph_Enrichment_5 (SPAdes) (version 2) | ecosystem: Environmental > Terrestrial > Soil > Wetlands...
CCAGCTCGACGGCGTCTATCTGAACAGCGCCGCCCTTCAGGGCCAGATCGACCGCTAGCTAGTCAGCCGCCTCGGCAGCCCAGGGATGCCAGCAGCGCTCCACCCAGTCCAGGGGCGGGGCGCTGGTGCAGGCGGCGTCGCCGCGAGGGCAGCGGTCCATGAGGCGGCAGCCTTCCGCCGCCGCAGGCCGAAGGCGCTCCGCACCCCAGCGCCGCGGGGCGGCATCCTCCAGCTCCGGAACCGCCTCCCGGAGCCCCCGCAGGTAGGGATGCCGGAGTTCGGACAACAGCTGTCCGGTCTCACCCTGGCTCATGGGCTCGCCGCCGTAGAGCACCAGGGTCCGGTCGCAGAGGGCCCGCACCGCCGACAGATCATGGCTGACGAGAAGCAGGGCCATGCCCTCGGCCTTTAGCGCCTGCAGCAGGGCCAGCAGATGACCCGCCAGGGTGGGATCCAGGGCCGAGAAGGGTTCGTCGAGCACCAGCAGGGCCGGTTCCAGCATGAGGGCCCGGGCCAGACAGAGCCGCTGGGCCAGGCCGCCAGACCAGGCCGCTGGCCGCTGCTCCAGGGCCGGTTCAGGGAACTTCACCCGCGCGGCCTGCCGGGCCGCCATCTCCCGCCGGGAAGCCGACGTGCCGCGCCCCTGGATCGCCAAGGGCTCCATGAGGATCTCCCAGCCGGTGCGGTGGGGCGGGAGGCTGGCCAGGGGATCCTGGAAGACGGCCTGCATCCGGCCCCGCCGGGATCGCCGCGCCCGCTCGGGCAGCCCGGACCAGGGCGCCCCGTCCAGCCGCACGGCCCCCTCCGTGGGTTCCAGCAGGCCCAGCATGAGGTGCAGCAGCGTGGTCTTCCCGGCTCCGCTCTCGCCCACCACGCCCCAGGCCTCCCCGGGAGCGATCTCGAAGGAGACGCCGCGCAGCGCCCAGGCGTCGCCCCGCCGGAGGCCCAGGGTCTCGACGGAGAGGAGCGTCCGGGTCAGCGGATCACTCAGCGGATCACCTCGAGGCCCCCGAGGTAGGGCCGCAGCGCCTCGGGCACCACGATGCTGCCGTCGGGCTGCTGGTAGTTCTCGAGGATGGCCACCCAGGTGCGGCCCACGGCGAGGCCGCTGCCGTTGAGGGTGTGGAGGAAGGCCGGCTTGCCGTCCTTCGAGCGGAAGCGGATGTTGGCGCGCCGCGCCTGGAAGTCGCCGAACCAGCTGCAGGAGCTGATCTCGCGGTAGGTGACCTGCGAGGGCAGCCACACCTCCAGGTCGTAGGTCTTCTGGCTGCTGAAGCCCATGTCGCCCGTGCAGAGCAGCACCCGGCGGTAGGGCAGGCCCAGGGCCTCCAGGATGGCCTCGGCGTGGCCCGTCAGGCGCTCCAGCTCCGCCTCCGCCTGGTCCGGCGCCGCGAAGGCCACCAGCTCCACCTTGTGGAACTGGTGCTGGCGGATGATGCCCTTGGTGTCCTTGCCATAGCTCCCCGCCTCGCTGCGGAAGCAGGGCGTGAAGGCGCAGTGACGCAGGGGCAGCGTCTCCGCCGCCAGGATCTCGTCCCGGTAGAGGTTCGTGACGGGGACTTCGGCGGTGGGGATGAGATAGAGCGACGAATCGCCGTGGGGCATCTTGAAGAGGTCCTGCTCGAACTTCGGCAGCTGCCCCGTACCGTACATGCTCTCGGCGTTCACGAGGTAGGGCGGGATCACCTCCTCGTAGCCCGCGGCGCTCTGGCGGTCCAGCATGAAGGCGATGAGGGCCCGCTCCAGCTTCGCGCCCAGGCCCTTCAGCACGGCGAAGCGGGCGCCGCTCAGCTTGGCGGCGCGGTCGAGGTCGAGGATGCCGAGCTTCGTGCCCAGCTCCACGTGATCCAGCGGCTTGTCGATGGCCGGCACCTGGCCCCAGCGCTTGATCTCCACGTTGGCGTGCTCGTCCTTCCCCGCGGGAACGCTCGAATGCGGGGGATTGGGGAGGCCCGCCAGGAAGTCGCGGAAGGCCGTCTCGGCCTCGCGTTCGGCGATCTCCAGGGCCTTCATCCGGTCGCCCACCTCCCGCTGCTGGGCGATGAGGGCGTCGGCGTTCTCCCTGGCCCGCTTGAGGCGGCCGACCTCCTCGCTCACCCGGTTCCGCTCGGCCTTCAGGGCCTCGGCCTCCTGCAGCACCGCCCGGCGGCGCTCGTCCAGGGCCCGGTAGGCCGCCGTGTCCAGGACATACCCCCGGTCCGCCAGGCGGGCCGCCACGGCGTCGAGATCGTTGCGCAGGAGGTTGGCATCAAGCATGGTCTGGGTGTCCCGGAAACCTCCAGTTTACCTGGCTCCAGGCGCGCCTGCGGCCCGCGTGGAGATCGCCCATCAGGACTGCGACCACGCCCCGCCCGGCATGGGCTCCCCCGCCCATGGCATCGAGAACGCCGCCCGCACGTCTTCCATCCCGCCCCCGGCGCCCAGCACCAGGCCCAGCTTGGCGAGGGCGGCCCAGCGGGTGTGCAGGCCGCCGGAGATGGCGCCGGCCTTCAGCAGGGCCTGCCCCATCTCGTAGGCAGAGAGGTCCACGCCGCCGGAGGGGCACTGGGAGGTGACCACCACCGGGAGGCCCCGCTCCCGGCAGTCCGCCAGGACGGCTTGCAGGTCGGCGCGCCCCATGGGCAGGTTGCCGGCGCCGAAGGCCTGGATGAGCACGGCCCGGGCCCCTTCCGGCACGGGGCTCCAGGCCATCCCGGGATGGGGCGTGACCGTGTGCAGGGCCAGATCCAGGGCCCCGCCGAGACCCGCCGGGACCTGGCGCAGGAACTGGCCGACCTCAGGGTGCAGCAGCACCTCCGCCCCGATCTCCGCCAGGGGGGGCAGGTTGGGGCTCTGGAAGGCCTCGAACTGGTGGACGCTCAGCTTGTCGGCGGCCACCCCACGGATCCAGTGGGTGCCGAAGCAGATGCCGATCTCGGGGATGCCTCGACAGGCCAGGTCCACCGCGTTGACCAGGTTGCTGCGGGCATCGCTGCGCACGAAGGCCAGGGGGCGCTGGCTGCCGGTGAGCACCACGGGCTTGCCCAGATCCGCCAGGAGGAAGCCCAGGCAGGAGGCCGTGAAGGCCATGGTGTCCGTGCCGTGGATGATGACGAAGCCGTCGTGGGCCCGGGCCGCGTCCCGCACGCGCGCGACCAGGGCCAGGATGTGCGAGGGCTCCATGCAGGCGGAGTCCTGGTTGAAGGGCACCTCCACCGACAGGTCCGCCAGCTGCCCCAGCTCCGGCACCTGTTCCAGCAGATGGTCCAGGAAGCGCCCCGGCGCCAGAGATGCGGGCTCTCCGCTGGGCGCCATGCCCAGGGTGCCGCCGGTGTGGAGGAGGAGGATGCTGCGCGCCATGGTGCCCCCGCTCCACCCTAGCGAAAAAGAGGGAGGGGCCGAAGCCCCTCCCTCGCAGGGTGCGGCGCAGCAGGCCTACTTGCCGAACCGGTAGGTCACGCCCAGGGCCCACCAGGACGGATTGAGCACCTTGTTGAACTCCGCCTGGTTGAAGGACAGGGTTCCCCGGACCTGCGGCGTGAAGGCGTACTCCGAGCCGATGCGGTAGCCCAGCTTCACGCCATTGGTGGCGTTGGCGCCCGTGAACAGGGGGTCCGTGGCCGTATTGGTGTTCTGCTTCCACTGGGTGAGAGTGAGCCCCCCGAAGAAGGTCCACTTGTTCACGTCCTGCATGACGTCCAGCCCCCCGTTCACATGGGGGCGGTTCGCGTTCTCCAGTCCGGTCGCGTCCTTCCCCCGGAGGGACATGAGGGCGAGGTGGAGCCGGGTGTTGAGACCCGGCTTCAGCTCGTGGCGGATGGCGAACCCGAGGGAATAGCCCGACAGGTTGTTGCTGCGGACCATCTTGTTCATGTCCGCGTTGGCAAGCGTGGCGGTGGCCGTGAATTCGAAGGGATTGCCCTCGGGGGCCCCCTGCGCGCAAAGGGGCAGGACCATCAAGGGGAGGGCGAAGAGTCGCTTGAGATTCATGTGTATCGCTCCGTAGGAATCGGGATCACTGCGCCATTACCACTTGATGCCGGTGGAGAACTGCATGGTCCGGCCGCCCAAATAATCGGCGAACCCGTAGGTCCCCCAGCCGGTGGCGTTGCCGCCGGCGACCCCGGCCTGGGTGAGGTTCTGCACCTGGTAGCCCGCCAGGGGATTCGTGGTGACCAGGCTCGACCCGCTGACATTCGTCGTGGAGAACGTGGACTGCTGCCAATGGTTGAAGACGTTGGTCACCGTCACTTCCACGAAGTAGCGGACCTTGTTCCAGACGGGAATCTCAGTGCCCACCTTCAGATCGAAGCCGTAGGTGTCGTTGAAGCGGCCGATGCCGCGGGGGCCGTAGTAGCGGTTGTAGGTGCCGAAGGAGGCGTACTGGCTCGCGATGGTCGAACCGGCCGCCAGGGCGTCGTCGTAGGCCTCGAAGTAGAGGTCGCGGGTGAGGCTGTAGACGCTGCCGCCGGTGTAGTTGAACATCAGCGAGGCATTGAAGGTGGCCCCCTGGCTGCTCTTGTTGACGTAGTTCAGGTAGATGCGGGCGCGGTGCTTCACATCCCCGGAGAGGTAGCCGTAGGGCGCGTAGTAGCTGAAGTCCCGGCCGCGGCTGGCGTGGACGGACTCGAAGTCCCCGATGGTGTCGCCGGACACCGGCGGGTTGTTGCCCTCGGACCCTTCGCTGTTCCCCTGCAGGCTGGCCAGGGTGTAGTTGCCCCCCAGGCTCCACTTCTCCGTGAACCGGTTCATGAAGTCCACCTCGAAGCTGTTGTAGTCCCGCTTCAGGCGGTCGTCGGTCGCCCAGCGTTCGGCGTACACCTGCTTCATGCCGGAGCTGTAGACGAGGGGCACCTGCACCTCGTCGCCGATGGTGTAGAAGTCGTTGAAGAAGTGCTTCCCAATCCGCTTGCTGTAGTTGAAGTTGATGAACGAGCCGTCGGCGTAGGTGTGGCGCACGCCGAAGCTGGTCTCCTCGTTGATGGGCGCCTTGGTGTTGGGATCGGCGAAGCGGCTGAGGGGACCGGAATACGAGCGCAGGGTCGCGGCGCTGACGCTCCAGTTCGCCAGGTTCGTCACCACGGAGTAGGGTGCGGCAGTGTTCGCGGCGCCGGCCCAGCCGTAGGACTCGCTGATGGGGTTGCCCGCGCGGGTGAAGCGGTTGGTGAAGCTGTCATTCAGCTTGCCGGCGTAGCGCGCCCAGCTTGCGGTGAACAGCCAGGCCTGGTTCCCCTTGGGGTCCCAGCGGACCTGGAAGCGGGGCGAGGTGGCCGAGGAGCTGACGGTCTGGGAACCCAGGGTGTCCGCCGCCTTGGTCTTGTCGAAGCGGAGCCCGCCCATCACCTGCCAGCGGTCGTTCACGGCCAGGGTGTCATTGATGTAGTAGCCGTCCGTGTCGGTCTTGGCCACGCCCTTGTCCACGCTGTAGAGCAGGACGTAGTTCTGGCTGAAGGCCGTGGTGGAGGTGGAGATGCCGGCCACGCGGTAGGTGCCATCCGCATTGCGGCCCCAGACCAGGTACTGGCGCCCCGTGGGCGACTGCGCGTTGGCCGCCTGGCGGTCCTGGCGGAGCAGCTCGAAGCCAGCCTCGACCGTGTGGGTCCCGATGAAGGTCTTGGGGCTGTACCAGGTCGCGCTCGCGGTGTAGGTCTTGATGTCGCGGTTGTCGCCGCCATCCGTCTTGTCGAAGATGCCGTTCTGGAAGATGTAGTAGCTGCCGTTGCTGTACCGGGCCCGGATGGGATCACCCTGGGCCGGATCCGCACCGGCGGCCAGCAGCTGGTGCTTCTTGGCGTAGCGGGCCTCCAGCGTGAGGCTGGTGCCGATGAGGCCCCGGTAGGCCGCGGTGTAGTAGGAGTTCTCGTTCCGCTGGGGCACGAGGGTGGCGGGATCCGGGCTGGCGACGTAGAACCGGTTCCGCTGGTCCGTCACGTTCCGGTTGCCGGCCAGTTCGATGGAATGGTTCTGGTTGATGGCGTAGGTCAGCTTCAGCTCGTAGAACTGGTTGGCCGACGTGATGTTGAAGGCCTGTCCCGTGGTGGCCGGGACGTAGCCCGCACCTCGTGCCCCGGCCGGCGAATCACCCGTCTGCAGGCCCGTCACGTCGTTCAGGTTGTTGGCCGTGCTCTGGGAGGGATCCAGCTTGGTGGAGGCCGCGAACCAGAGCTTGTCCACGATAATGGGGCCGCCCACCCAGAGGGTGTAGTTCCGGTTCAGGTCGTCGATGCCGGGGTTGGGCTTGGCCCCGTTGGGCCGCATGCCCAGGGGGGCGATGGCGGACCAGCTGTTGCGGCTGATGTTCGCCCGGAAGATGCCCGTGAACTCGTTGCCGCCGGTCTTGGTGATGGAGTTGATGATGCCGCCCGTGAACCCGCCAAACTTGGCATTCACGGGGCTGGAGATGACCTGGGTCTCGGCCACGGAGTCATCCACATAATATTCGCGGCCTGTCGCATTCGCGAACACGTTGTCGGCGATGTCCGTGCCGTTGAGCAGGAAGCGGTTGCCGGTGGTGACGGCGCCGCGGATCTCGATGCGGTTGCCCTGGGTGCTGTTCACGGCGACGCCCGGGGCCAGGAGGGCCGCGGTGTCCATGCCGCGGGTGAAGCGGGGCAGCACGTCCATCATCTCGGAGGAGACGTTGGTGCTGGTCTTCACGTCGGACTTGTCCACGGAGGCGGCAGCGGCCACGACCTCCACGGTCTTCTCGGCCACCTGCACGGGCACCATCAGGAGGTCCTGGCGGAGGACCACGCCCAGGCCCAGGACCACGCCCTCGAGCTTGGCGCCCATGAAGCCGGACTTGCTGGTGGTGATCGTGTAGATGCCAGGCGGGAGGAGGGGGGCCCGGAAGGCGCCGCTGGCGTCTGTGGCGACCGTCCGGACGCCCTGGAGGGTGGGGGCGCTGAAGCGCACCTCCGCACCGGCCAGGGCCTCTCCGCTGCGGGTCTTCACCGTGCCCACGATCTGCCCGGTGGACTCCTGGGCGATCAGGCCCGTGGTCGCCACCATGGCAAGGGCAAGGAACGAGAGGTTTCGGATCTGGATTCGGTTCATCTCATGCTCCATCTAGGATCGGATCGGGGTTAGAAACGGACGCCGAAGGCCAGTTCCGCCACGGTGCCGCCCTTCTTGCCGGCGGCAGCGGTCTCGAAATGGGTCTGGAAAACGTTCAGCTCGCCGCTGTACTGATCGTTGAAGCGGTAGCCGATGCCGCCGAGTAGGCCGATGGACGTGTTCTTTCTCTCGTCCACGGAATCGATGGCCCTGGTGGCCGTCACGGTCCAGGCGGTCGCGCTCGTCTGGGTGTAGGACGAGGCCGCGCCCGTGTCGGTCTGCTTCGTCTTGTTGAACCCGAGCCGCAGGCCCCCCTGCCAGTACATGCCCTCCGTGAAGGCATTGCGGCGGTAGAGGGCGCTCACCTGCCAGCTGCTGCCATCCACCTTCCGGTCCCGGGTCTCGCCGGTGTACACCCGTCCGATGTTCGCGGCTGTGGCGGTCGGGAGGGTGATGTAGCTCTGGATGGCATTGCTCCCCGGGAAGAACCGGTAGCCGAGGTCGAAGACCAGGCTCGCGTCCTTGTCCAGCGCGTAGGTGCCTTCGACCCCGCCACCGAAATTGACCGTGGCGCCCATGAGGTCCTTCGCGCCCCCGTCGGTCGCCCCGCCGAAAACCTTGAAGGAGCCGCCCCACCGGTCGGCCTGCGCGCTGAGCCCGACACAGAGTGCGAGGGAAAGGAAAACCAGTCGGGGGATGTGGGTGAGTCTTGTCACGGGGGGTCCTCCGCGGTGTTTAGACCGCACTAGCGGGTGGTAGAAGTCGCACAGGGGCCGCCAGGGGCCTCTGCGTGTCCCGGTGGGGCTGGTGAGCCTCACCTCGCGAGGGGATTGAATTGCGTAAATCTACACAAAGGTTCCCGAACCCGCAAAGTTTTTTTGTTGCGCATGACAACAAATGAGTCTTTATCTCAACGAAATCAATAACCTCTTTCATTGCAGCCAGAGCCTCCGTTCCCATGGTTCACTGGAGAGGGCCAGCCGAATCCATGCGCCGCATCCCCCGCTATCTCCGAGTGATCACCTCCCGCTACCTGGGCCGCCTGCTCAAGGGGAGGCTGGAGGGTGTCCAGCTCCAGGCGGCGGTGGAGGCCACCCTGGCCACCCTGCCCTTCCAGGAGAAGCTGCTGGTGCGCGAGGGGGCCCTCCGCTCGGAGGCCCTGAACCGCCAGCTTGCCTGGGCCATGGCCTTCGTGGCCGGCGCCGTCAACGCGGGCGGCTTCCTGGCCGTCGGCCACTACACCTCGCACATGACCGGCGTGGCCTCCACCATGGCGGACATGATGGCCCTCGGCGACATGGAGACGGCGCTCGCCGCCCTGGCCATGATGCTGAGCTTCATGGCTGGCGCCTTCCTCTGCACCACCCTCATCAGCCTGGGGCAGCGGCGCCGCATGCGCAGCCGCTACGCGCTGACCTTAGTGCTGGAGTCAGGCTTCCTCCTGGTCTTCGGACTGATGGGAGCGAGGCTGGAGACGGAGATCCGCTTCACCCTGCCCACCACCGTGATGCTGCTGTGCTTCATCATGGGCATGCACAACGCGGTGACCTCGATCATTTCCGGCGCGGCGGTGCGGACCACCCACATGACGGGCACCGTGACCGACATCGGCATCGAGCTGAGCCGCCTGGCCTACGTGAACCGCCACCAGCGCCCCGGCCGCGAGCGCATCGTGGCCAACCGCCAGAAGCTGATCCTCCTCCTGCTGCTCCTGATCTCCTTCATCGTCGGCGGGGTCACGGGGGCCCTGGCCTTCAAGCACATCGGCTACAAGGCCACCCTGCCCCTGGCCGTCTTCCTCTGCTTCCTCGCGGCCCGGCCCCTCCTGCTGGAACTCCGGCTCCTGTTCCACCGCATCCGGAAGCAGTGGGAATAGGCTCAGATCACGTCCAGGCCCGCCATGCGCTCCACGCCCTCTACCTTCCGCGTGCGGGCCGAGCCCTGCCCGCCGATGATGAGTCGGCAACCCTGCGGGAGGCGCTCCTTCAGGTCCATGAGCAGGCGGCGCGTGGTCTCACCAGAACTCTGGATGGAGAGGCTCACGGCCACGCGGTCCGTCCTCAGGGTCCGGGCGGCATGGGCGATGCTGGCCACGGGGAGGTCCACACCCAGGAGCTCGGTCCGGAGGCCGCTGGCGGCGTAGGCCAGGGCAGCCATGAGCAGGCCCAGGCGGTGCCGCTCCCCGGGAAGGGTGGCCAGGAGGACCGCCCCGCAACCCGGCGCCGCGTGGAATTCCAGCCGGCGCCTCCGGAGGAGATCCTCCAGAACCTCCGTCAGCAGGTGCTCATGGTGGACGCCGATGCTGCCCTCGGCCCAGGCCATGCCCACCTGGTCGAGGAGCGGCGAGACCACCTCCTGGAGGAAGGGCTTCCAGCCCATGCGATCGAGAGCCGCGGCCAGTCGCTCCCGGATGGCCGCGGTATCCATGGCGGCCACGGACTGGAAGACCGGGTCCACCAGCGCATCCCCCCCCCGGACCAGGAGCCCCTTCAGCTCGGCCTCGGAGGCCCGGGTGACCATGGAGGGGCGGTGCCCCTGGGCCACGGCCTCGGCCATGAGCCGGAGCCGGTGCAGATCCTCCCGCCGGTAGCGGCGGTGGCCGGAGGGCAGGCGCACGGGCTCCGGAAAGCCGTAGCGGCGTTCCCAGACCCGGATCACGTCCGCGGAAAGCCCGGTTTCCGAACAGATGTCCCCAATGCTCAACAGCCCGGATTCGGCCTTGGCCATGCCCCCCCCCCTGTGCTCCCAGGGGAAAGGGTAGGCCCTCCGCAGCAAAATAGTCTAGATATTTACTTGGTCACACCTAGGCAACCACGGCGGCCTTCACCTCGTCGAAGCCCTGGTCGCTGGTGCAGCTCACCACCACGGCGCACTGCCCCGGCTGGCTTGGCGGCAGCTGGACATCGCCGGCGAACAGCCCCTCCCCGTCCGTCTTCCCAGACAGCAGGCTCGTGGCCTTCTTCAGGCTGGACACCAGCTTCACGGAGATCTCGGCTCCGTTCACGGGGCTCTGGCTGTGGCAGAGCCGCGCCTTGATCCGCAGCCGGAAGGGATTCCCGAAGACGGGCTTCAGAGGCTGGTCCAGCACCAGCTCCAGGGTGTCCACGTCGCCCTCCTGCTGGAGAAACTCCAGGATGGCGTGGTCGAGGGGCCGCTCGTTGAAGGCCTGCTGCTCCAGCATGTCCGGGGGCGTGAGGTCGTACTTCCCATTCTTGATGTCCCGGATGACGGCCCGATGCTGTTCATCCATCCGGGTCTGGATCACGCCCTCGGAGAGGGGCGGTGCGGCCAGGAGATCCTCGTACGACGAGCGGTAGCTGTCCAGGATCTCGCCCCCCACGTAGATCAGGGTCTCGATCTTGGGATTCGCCAGCCCCTTGTCCTCGGTCTGGACATGAAAGATCCGGTTCCCGTGGCGGACATCGGTGTTGTAGCCGGTGATCATGGGCGGAGCCTGGATCGGGGGGCGGAGGGGCGCATCATGCGCTCACTGATGCAATCTTCCCGCCAGATCGGGCATCACTTCCCAGGCGATCTCGCGGATGGCCTGGTCGCCCATGCGGGCCACGATGGCCTTCAGCAAGGCATCCACCAATACGGGATCGGCCAGGATCGCCTGAACGACGGCCTGGGCCTGGCCGTCCCCAGACGGCACGGGCAGGCCCACAGAAGCGGCCGGGGCCAACGGCTCCGGAACCACGGGAGCTACGGTGGGGGCGGCGAAGGACACGGCCTGCCCGGAAACGGCAGGGTGCTGCCCGCCTGCGGCAGCCTCCAGGTCCGGGACTGGGTGGGGCTCCGCCGGCAGATCCAGGCTGGATAACACCCCGGCCAGGAGGGACGAGACTTCGGGCCCGGAGGCCGTGACCCGGTCCCCGGGAGCCGGGTGTTCGGTCGCCAGGGGAGGGAATCCGGGCGGCAGGTCCCCCAGGGGGGCGATGGCCAGTTCGGCGGGTTCCAGTTCCGGCAGGGGAGGCGCAGGCATCCTGTCGGCGGGGGCGTGCTCGACTGCAGGCTCGGGTTCAGCCATGGGGCCCAGATCCAGCTCCTCCAGTCCCGACAGGGTCACGAGGGCATCGTCGGCGAAGGCGGAGTCCAGGGCGATGTCCTCGGGGAGGGGCTGCACCGGCGAAGACGGGCCTTCCACCGCGAGGTCCTGGAGGCTTTCAAGATCGAGCTCCTCCAGTTCCAGATGGACCTCCGGAAGCGGCTCGATGGCTGGGGGGGGTTCGGAAGCGGCTTCCTCGGGCCAGAGGTCCTCGGCCGTCAGCACCAGGAGATCATCCTCGGGCTCGGGCTCGACCTGGGCGACCGGCTCGGGGACCGGCTCCGGGACCGGTTCCGGGGACGGGGCGATGGATTCCGGACGATACTCCGGGAGAGCGGCCTCGGCCCGCTGGATCAGGTCGCGCGCGGGGGTGGCGGGCACGGTGCTGAAAGGGGAGGGCGGCGTCACGGGCGTGGCCAGCAGGGCCCTCACGCGGTCGCCCAGTTCCCGCAGTTCGATGGGCTTCTTCAGGAACCCCTGGACCGGCGCCTTGGCCAGCTTGGCCGGGTCCACGGGATCGAGGACACCCGCCATCAGGGCGATGGGCATGGTGGCCGTCTCCTCCATGGCCCGCAGGCGGGAGAGCAGGGTCCAGCCGTCCATCCCGGGCATAGCCGTATCCACCAGGGCCACGTCGAAGCGCTCGCCACGCCCGATCCGGTCCAGGGCCTCCGCCGCGGAATCCACGCACACCAGCTCCACATCCGTGGGGGCGAGAAGGGACTCGGCAATCCGATGGATGCTGGGATTGTCGTCCACGAGGAGGAGGCGTGGCATCGGATACCTCGGGAAGCCGGAAGGAAAAAGGAGGCTGGGCACAACGCTACCAGAAATCAGGACTTCGGTCGCAACCGAAAGGATCAGGGTCCGTTTTCAGCACCGGTCCTAGGGCTTCAGCAGCTTCCTCAGCATGCGGATCCGCTCCACCTCCACGAGACGCACCTGGACGATGCGGGTCCCCACCCAGACCCAGGCCACGCCCTGAGGTTCGCGCAGGGCCACCTCCGGACCGAAGGGGAGCCATCCCTTCACCGAGGCCCGCAGTTCCAGGGCCGCGCGCCACTCGGAGCGGAAGTAGTCCGTCACCGCCTGCCGCTGGCGCTCCGGCGTCTCACCGGGATCCCCCCAGCGCCGGTCCCAGGCATCCAGCGCACCGCCCGGGGCCCAGGTCCAGGCCGCATCGTAGGCGGGCCACGCGGGCGCGCCGACCGGCACCGGCACCCAGTCCAGGCTTCCAGGTGACGTGGTCCTCCGATCCATGCCCTCCGGCGTCATCGGTTCGGTGAGGGTCATGGCCAGGGGGGGATGGGCCGCCAGCAGGCCCGGGCCCGCGGCGGACCGGCGCCAGCGCCCCTTCTCCAGGTTCCAGGCGGACCAGCCCTGGAGACCCCCGTACCAGAGCCGGTCGCCGCGGGGGAGCCAGAGCCCGTCGCCCGGATGCCAGGGCAGCACGACCCGCGCCCCCGGAAGATCCCGGCCATCGTCCGACAAGGCCTCCGGCTTCACCGGCCAGCCGCGCGGTGGCGGCGGCAGGCCCGGCTCGTCCCAGGGGGCCAGAGTGGCCTCGCCGGGATCGCCGTCCAGGGGCAGGACCGTGAGCAGGAGCCGGGTCTCCGTCCTGGCCTCGGCGGGTTCGAAGAACCCGAACATCGCGGCGCGCCCGTCCCAGCTGAAGCGGCTCCAGGGGCCCGACTGGGCGGACCAGAGCACCCGTCCTTCGGGCACTTCCAGGAGCCGCGTCTCGAACCGGGAGGGGCCCATCTGGAGCGTCACCAGCAGGCGCGTGCCCTTCAGGGGATCCAGACGCGCCGAGCAGAGGGGCGCGTCGAAGCGGTAATGCCGCCATTCGAGGCCCCGCCAGAGCACCACTTCGCTGAGGCCACGCGGGCCGTTCAGGGCCAGGCCCTGGTCCGCCAGATAGGGCGAGGCGGGCTCCCAGGGGGCGCCGAAGCCTCCGGCGTAGGGCCAGGGGTCGGACTGGTCGGGGTCCACGGTGCCCTGGAAGCGCGGGGCCCAGCCTTCTTCCAGCTGGAAGTCCGTCACCGGATCGTAGGCCCCCAGGCTCATCACCACCGGCGCGTCGGCGGCCGTCACGCCGCCGGAGCTGACCGGGCGCGGCGCCTGCACCACCGCGAACAGCAGCAGCATGGCGGCGATGAACAGGGTGGCGATGATGTACCGTTGGGGGATCACGGGAGGCCCGGGGCGTCCGAACCATGATGCCTCATCCCCGCGCGGAGACCGGCCGGCGATGAAGCACAAATCCCCCCTCGAGACCGAACTGAAACTGCGGATCCCCGCCACGGCGCCCTACGGCCCGCTGCTCGAGGCCCTGGGCTTCAGGCTCACGACGCCCGCCCAGCCCGAACGCAGCGTCCTCTGGGACCGGCAGGGCGAGCTGCGAGCCGGAGGCTCGGCCCTCCGCCTTCGCCGCTACGCGGGAGAGATCCGGCTCACCTGGAAGGGGCCCAAGGTCCCCGACGCGCTGCTGAAGATCCGACCCGAGCTCGAGACGGGCGTGGAAGACGGTGCTGCGCTGGAGGGCATCCTGCGGGCCCTGGGTTTCGAGCCCGTGATGGTCCTCGAGAAGGTGCGTGCCGTGTGGTCGCGCGTCGAGCTGGTGGCCTGCGTGGACGAGACCCCCTTCGGCTGCTACCTGGAACTGGAGGGCGATCCCCAGGCCATCCGCAGCGCCATGGAGGGCCTCGGCCTGGCCCCGGACCGCGCCGAGCCCCGCAGCTATCCCGAGCTCTACCAGGCCCACGGCCTGGGCGGATTCACTCCGCCTCGCTGAAGATCACATCCCGTTCCCGGCCGCCGGGCCAGGTCAGGACCAGGGTGTGGTTCAGCACGGAAGGCTCGGGCATCCGCCCTCCGGATTTCAAGGGCATGGCCGGCGGAGAGGTGCGGACCGAATGGACCTCCACCTCGAGGCCCGCCGCCCTGGCGGCCATGGGCATGGCGTGGCCCCGGGCGAAGCCGTGGGCCTCCGCCAAACCGAGTGGCGTGCTCCGGTCCTCCGGGAAGGCCACGGTGAGGAAGTAGGCGTCCTCGCCCTGGGCGCTGAGCTGCACGCGCCACAGACCCGCCTCGGGAACCGCCACGGAGACGGTGCGCCTCGTGGCGCCGGGAAAAGCTTCACCCTCCGGGCCCTCGCCGCCGGCAGGGTCCTCGCCCCGCATCCGGCCGCGGGCGGCGGCAAGGGTCCCGTGGAAGGCGTGGGTCCGGCCCGAGGGGGAGATCAGGAGCGCCCGGCGCGGTGCCTTCGAGGTCTCCGGCAGAACCTGGAGCAGGGGCTGTCCGGCCTCGACGGGGAAGGTGGCTTCCGCCATGCCGGAGCGGGTGGCGCCACCACGGTAAAGGCGGTCCAGGGCCAGTCCGGGCCCCGTCGCAGGGATGGCCATGAGGGGCTGGTTGGCCGCCAGCCCCAGGGCCGGCTGTGCGAGGCTCGCCTGGAGGTAGGGCCAGGCGTTGCTGCCCTGCTTCACCTCGCCGTGGTTCCAGCTGCGGGTGAAGAGGCGGGCCCGCTGGTAGGGCAGGTCCGTGGAATCCAGGGGCACCACCCCATCGCTGGTGCGGCCGATGGCGACACCGCCGAACCAGTACGAGCTGAACCAGGGCCCCGCCTTGGTTCCACCGGCCGTGTAGGTGGGCACGGCGCGCGCTTCAGGCCGGGCGTCCGTCTGGGTCCGGAAGGCGGCCATGTAGCCCGTCTGCAGCACGCGGTTCCCATCGTTGCGCGAGCCGAGCAGGTCCGCCAGCCAGCCCGCCCAGGTGCTCCAGGCCAGATCGGCCAGGGGCGTGCCGCGGTGGGGCGTCCCCAGGGTGATGAGGCGCTCCACCTTGGACGCGGCCCCGTCATAGACCAGGGCCGTCTGCGCATCCACCCCGCCCTTGCTGTGGCACACGAGCACCACTCCGGCCCCGGCGAACCGCGCCTTCACCTGATCCACGGCGGCCGACACCAGGAGGCCGTTGTCCCACATGCTGCGGTCGGGGTAGACATCCAGGAAGGCCGTCCGGTAGCCGGCGGCCGTGGCCTTGGCCTCCATGTCGTTGCTGCCGCTCCAGGTGGAGGCATCGCTGTTCCACCCATGGACAAAGAGCAGGACGGGATGGGTCCCCGATCCCGCCGGAATCGCCCCGTAGCGCAGGTTGCCAGGCACCCCCGCCCAGAGGCCGACGGACAGGCAGAGACAGGCCAGGAGCGCGCGAAGACGCATGGGCACCTCGAAATGGAGTGGGAGGAATCAGCCCTGAAGCATCCGGGGTTCCCACCATCCCCGCAAGGGGCTGGTCCCGTTAAATGATGTTAAGAGCCCCCTCAGGCACGGTGCGCGGGGTCCTTCCGGGCCAGCAGCCATTCGAGGTAGCGCGACTTCATCTGCCGGCTGGCCATCGCCTGCTTGAGCGGCGGCAATTTGAGGACCACGCCCAGGATGGTCGCCATGGCCCTGTGGTGGACGTGGGCCTGCTGATCGAACACGAGGTTCTGCAGGCCCCCCCGTTCGATGGCCATCAGCACCACGCGGTGGGCCGTGTTGAGGGGCGTGATGACGCGTTGGACCCGCGACCGGAGGCGGAGGGCCCGGCGGGAGCAGACCCGCACGCACACGCCACAGCCGAGGCAGATGGAGGCGTCCAGCCGCGCCCGCTTCCGCTTGGGCTGGTGGGAGTCTCCGGCCGAGACCAGACCCATGGCCTCCACCGGGCACGCCTCCACGCACTTGCCGCAACCATTGCAGTCCCCGTTCTCCACCTCCGGCAGGAAGTTCGTCGTGGCGATGGGATTCAGCACCGCGAACCGCTTGGCCGCCAGCATGGCCTCGCAGCAGCAGCCGCAGCAGTTGCAGATGAAGCCCACCTGGTCGCGCACGTTCTCGCCGAACTGCACCAGGTTGCCCTCCACGGCCCTGGCCAGCAGATCGAGCCCCTCCTGGACCTCCACCCGGCGGGCGATGCCGTGGCGGATCAGGGATCCGGCCGTGCCATTGAAGGTCATGCAGATGTCCATCGGGGCATCGCAGGCCTTGCCGAGGTGGGCCATCTTGTGGCGGCAGTAGCAGGCTCCGACGGCGAGGTGGGAGGCCGTGCGGATCACCTCCGAGGCCCGCTCGTAGTCCAGCACCTGGATCGCGTTGCCGGGAAGGGCCCCCTCGTTCACGAAGACCCGCCCCAGCTGAGTCTCCCCGCCCGCGAAGAGGGCGCGGACGAATTCCTCCTCCACGTTCAGATACTGGTGGAACAGCTCGGCCAGCAGCTTCTGGTCGTAGCCATTGCCGACCCGCATCATGGAGAACTCGAAGAAGCCCGCCATGGGCGGCGGCAGGACAAAGAGGCGCGTCCCGTCGGGCCGTTCGAGATCCAGCATCATCCCGCGATCCGCCAGGCGATCCAGGACGGCGAGGCAGGCCCCCTCGGGCCGCTTCCAGACCCGGGCGGCGTGGGCGGCCGTGAAGGGCCGGATGGGCAGCAGGGCCACCAGCCCGGCCTCCTCCTCCGTGAACAGGACCCGGAGGATCCGGAAGAGAAGCTCCGTGGGCGGCGCCCCCTGGGGGAACCGGTTCAGCCGCTCGGCGAGCCTCCGGTGGCTTTCCTTCAGTGTTTGGTGGGCCATGGCGGGCCTCGGTCTCAGGGTTCCCGTGCCCCATCCTCGCATCCACGGGAAGGGGGGCGGCGCCGAAAAAAGACCGGGCCTTCACCCTGATCAGGCCTTCAGCGCCCGCTCCAGATCCTCGATCAGGTCCTGCACATCCTCGACGCCCACGGAGAGGCGGAGGAGGCCGTCGCTGATGCCGAGGCGGCGGCGGTCGGTCTCGGGCACGCTGCCGTGGGTCATGCTGGCCGGATGGCAGACCAGGCTCTCCACGCCGCCCAGGCTCTCCGCCAGGGAGAACACCTTGAAGGCGGAGGCCATGCGGCGGGTGCGTTCGTCGTCCCCGGTATCGAAGCTGACGATGCCGGAAAAGCCCTTCATCTGCGCCTTGGCCAGGGCGTGCTGGGGGTGGGATTCCAGGCCGGGGTAGAAGACGGCCTTCAGGTCCTTGCGGCCCTCCAGCCAACGGGCCACGGCCAGGGCGCTGGCGTTGTGGCGCTCCATGCGGAGGTGCAGGGTCTTGGTGCCCCGCAGGATGAGCCAGGACTCCATGGGCGAGAGGATGCCGCCCGCGGCCTTCTGGTGGAAGCGCAGGCCCTCGGCCAGGTCCTCGCGGTTGGTGATGGCGATGCCCCCCAGGGAGTCGCTGTGGCCGTTGAGGTACTTCGTCGTGGAGTGGAAGACCAGGTCGGCGCCCAGTTCCAGGGGGCGCTGGTTGTAGGGCGTGGCGAAGGTGTTGTCCACGGCCAGAACCGCCCCGCAGCCGGCCTCCGTCAGCACCCGGCGCACGCCCGGGATATCGGTGAGGCCCAGCATGGGGTTCGTGGGCGTCTCCAGCATCACCAGCTTCGTGTTCGGACGCAGCGCCGCCTTGAGCGCCGCCAGATCGGCCGTGTCCACCTGGGTGTAGGTGAGGCCGAAGCGGGTCATCACCTTGTCCAGCAGCCGGAAGGTGCCGCCGTAGACGTTGTCGCCCAGCACGACATGATCGCCCGAGGAGAGCTGTTCAAAGATGGCCTGCACGGCTGCCATGCCCGATCCGAAGGCCATGCCGTGGGCCCCGTCTTCCAGGGCGGCCAGATTGGCCTCCAGTGCGTCGCGGGTGGGATTGCGCACCCGGGCGTAGTCGAAGCCCTTGTTCTGCCCCAGCCCCTCCTGCACGTAGGTGCTGGTGAAGAACACGGGCGTCATGATGGCGCCGGTGGTGGGATCCGGGGACTGGCCGGCATGGATGCAGCGGGTATCGAAACGGCCTTCGGGCGGGGTCATCATGGGGACGGTCCTTCCGTGATCCTCCAGCATGAAGGGGGCGCCCGACGATGAGAAGCCTTCGATATCCATTGAGACACCTCCGGCTTCCAGGGCTGGTGGCACTCGCCCTCCTGGCCCTCGCCGCCTGCGGCCGGAAGCGGCCCGAGGACCGCGTGCGGGCCGCCTTCGAGGGCTGCCGGGCGGCCGTGGAGGCCGGGGATGCCGCCAAGGCCGCGGAGCCCCTGGACCCGGCCTTCCGGGGCCCTGAGGGCATGGATCGCGCCACGGCCCGGCTCTTCCTCGTGGGCACCCTCCAACGCCAGAAGGTGGGCGTCACCGTGCTCCGCAACGAGGTCCGGGTGGACGGCCCCGAGGCCACCCAGGAGGTGGACCTCGTGCTCACAGGCAAGGGCGGCGGCCTGCTGCCGGAGGACGCCTCCCGCCGGACCCTCCTGCTCCGGTGGCGGGAGACCGGAGGCGAGTGGCGGCTCCTGGAGGTTCAGAGCCCGGACGGCCTCTGATCAGCCCCCCAGGTATTCCATGAATTCGGCGTGCTGGTCGAAGGGCAGCCGACAGGCCCGCATCTCCTCCTCGATGATCTGGAGGCACCGGGGCACGGCGCGGAGGTCCCCGGCTGCCACCCCGAGCTGGCGCGCCCCCCGCAGGGCCTGCATCACCGCGTCCCCGCGCCCAAGCCGGTAGAGGGTCACCAGCAGCATGGCGTGGGCCTTGGCATTGGCGGGATCCAGCTCCAGCGCGTGGAGCAGCTGATGGCGGGTGGTCTCCAGCACGTCCTTCCGCACCTCGGCCGCGGACTGCTGGGCCGCGGCGGCGATGGAGAGGCTGGGGCCCGTGCCACGCTCGGGGACGGCGGCCCTGGGACCGGAAGCGGGCTTGGCCACAGGAACGGGAGGTCTGGAGATCGGGGCCGGTCTCTGGGTGGGCATCCCCTGGGGCGGGGTCGGTGGGGCCAACATCGGCGGACCAGAGGCCCGGAGGGACGACCGCTTGAGGTTGAGGGATACCGTGGGTCGCTCCCGGTCCCAGCGCCAGCCCGGATCGCAGGCCGAGCGCAGCACAGCGGCCAATTCCTCCGCGGTCTGGAAGCGGTTGGCCGGATCCTTGGCCAGGGCATGGTGGAGGATGCCCTGGATGTCCCGGCTGATGCCGGTCAGCCCCATGGGCGGAAGAGGCAAAGGCTTCTCGTGGAGCAGGCGGTAGATGACCGAACCGGGACTGGGGCCGTCGAAGGGCGGAAAGCCCGCCAGGGCCTCGTAGAGGATCACGCCCACGGCGAAGAGGTCGCTCCGCGCGTCGGGCCGCCCGCTCTGCAGGTACTCCGGCGCCATGTAGTTCACGGTGCCGAAGACCGTGCCCTCGTCGGTGGTGTCGGAGTTGATGACCTTCGCCACGCCGAAATCGAGGATCTTGGCCTGCAGGTGCTGGCCGTCCCACACCACGCGGATGTTGGAGGGCTTGATGTCCCGGTGGAGCACCTGGTGGCGGTGCGCCACCGCCAGGCCGTCGCAGACCTGGGCCAGCACTTCGAGCGTGTCCCGGGGCGAGAGCGTGCCCGCGTGCATGAGGGTGCCCAGGTCCTCGCCCTTGACCAGTTCCATGGCCAGATAGAGGACGCCCTGCTCCTCGCCCATCTCATGGATGGTGACGATGTTCGGATGGTTCAGGACACCCGCCGCCCGGGCCTCCGTGGCGAAGCGCTCCCGGGCTTCTGGCCCCATGCTGGCGGAGGCCTGGATGACCTTGATGGCCACCTCGCGCCCGATGATGGGATCGCGGCCCAGGTAGACCTCGCCCATGCTGCCCTGGGCCAGGAGCCGAACGATCTCGAACTTGCCAAGGCGCGTCAGCACGGGCGGGTCTCGGAAAAGAAGCCAGGGGGCATGGTGGCTTGATCATCATCCACCCCCTGGGAGGCGTCCAGGGAATTTCCGCCCTGTCTCGACCCTCATCCCCCGAAGCCGCGAAGCCAGGCCTCGTCCCGAACGGGGATGCCCAGGGCCTCGGCCTTCGCCAGCTTGGATCCCGCCTTCTCCCCCGCCACCAGCACCGTGGTCTTGGCGGACACGCTGCCCGTGACCTTGGCGCCCAGCCCCTTCAACAGGCTCTCGGCCTCCTCCCGGGACAGGGAGGGCAGGGTCCCCGTGACGACCGCAACCTCGCCGGAAAGGGGCAGGCCGCCGCGCTCCCGCGGCGCGGGCGGGGTCGGGGAGACGCCGAGGGCCGCGAGCCGCTCCGGCAGGTCGGGATGCAGGCCGACGAAGGCGCGAAGGGCGGAAGCCACCTTCGGCCCCACTTCTTCCACGGCTTGGAGCCGAGCTTCCTCCACCCCCCACAGAGCCTCCAGGGTGGGGAAGGCCTCTGCCAACAGCTCCGCCGTGCGGGCCCCCACCATGGGGATGCCCAGGGCGTGGACCCAGCGAGCCAGCGGCTTCCGCCGGGCCCCGTCCAGGGCCCCCATCAGGTTCTGGGCGGACTTCTCGGCCATGCGTTCCAGTCCCGCGAGGTAGGCCAGGCCCAGCAGGGGCTCCTGCAGCAGCGTGAAGAGGTCCCAGGGCTGGGCGAAACGGCCCGAGGCCACGAGCTGCTCCACCAGCGCGTCCCCAAGTCCCTCGATGTCCAGGGCCGGGCGGCCGCCGAAATGGAGGATGCGGGCCGTGAGCTTGGCCGGACACTCGGGGTTGAGGCAGCGGATGGCCACCTCCCCCTCGTCCGCCTTGCCCACCTCGCCGCCGCATTCGGGACAGGTCGCGGGGATCTCCGGCGCGGGCAGGTCGCGGGCCTCTTCGCCGGGCACCAAGGCCACCACCTTGGGGATCACCTCCCCGCCCTTCTCGATGAACACGCGATGGCCCACCCGCAGGCCCAGCCGGGCCAGCTCGTCGGCGTTGTGCAGGGTGGCGCGGCGCACGGTGGACCCCGCCACCTCCACCGCCTCCAGTTCCGCCACGGGCGTGAGCTTCCCCGTGCGGCCCACCTGCCATGTGATGCCGAGCACGGTCGTCGTAGCCTGGAGGGCCGGGTACTTGAAGGCGATGGCCCAGCGGGGCACGCGGTCCGTCTCCCCGAGGCGTCTCTGAAGCGCGAAGTCGACCACCTTGATCACCACGCCGTCGGTATCGAAGCGAAGGGCCAACCGTTCCTTCTCCTGGCTCTCGATGAACTGGAGCATTTCTTCCATCGTCCCAAGCGCCCGGGCCGGCATCCGAGCGAACCCCCAACCCTCAATCTGCGCCATGGCCGCGGCCTGACCCGTTTCTGGGGGGTCCTGCCAGCCGCCACTCCAGATCACCTGCCACGGCATGAAGAACAGCTTGCGGGCGGCCACTTCCCGGCTGTCGAGCAGCTTCAAGGTTCCACTGGCGGCATTGCGAGGGTTCGCAAACCGAGGCAAACCTTCTGCGTCTCGATACTCGTTCAAGTCCTCCCAGCTCTTCCGAGGCATGAAGACTTCTCCGCGGACCGTGAGGCTGTCGGGGGCCTCTTCCGGCAACACCAGGGGAATGTCCCCAATGACCTCAGCATTGTTCGTGACCAGCTCCCCCGTCTCGCCGTCACCCCGCGTCACGGCCTCCACCAGCTTCCGGTTCTCATAGCGGAGCGACAGCGAGAGGCCGTCCACCTTCAGCTCGGCGGCATACCAGGACTTGGCATCGGGGGCCAACTTGCGCCACTTCGCCTCCCAGGCCCGCAGCTCCTCCTCGGAATAGGCGTTGTCGAGGCTGAGCATGGGGCGGGCGTGGCGGCGCTTCTCGAAGGCCTCCACGGGCGGGGCCCCCACGCGCAACGTCGGGCTGTTGGGATCGGCCAGCTCCGGATGGACGGCCTCCAGGTCCCGCAGCTCCCGCTCCAGGGCGTCGTACTGGGCGTCCGAGAGGATGGGCTGGTCCAACACGTAGTAGCGGTATCGGTGCATTCGCACCTGGTCGGCCAGTTCGCGCATCCGGTCCCGGAGATCCATCACTTCACCTTAGAACGATGCAGCACGCCCATCACCAGGCCCAGGGCCAGGAAGAAGCTGAGGGTGCTGCTGCCGCCGGCGCTGAAGAAGGGCAGCACCATGCCCTTGTTGGGCAGGGCCCCGGCCACCATGCCCACGTTCACCAGCAGGTGCAGGCCGAAGATGGCGGCGGCGCCGGCGCAGAAATAGGCCTCCGCCGCCGTGCGGGCCTGCGCCGCCGCATCGAGCAGGCGGGTGAGCAGCAGGCCGAAGAGCCCCAGGACGAAGAGGACGCCCATGAAACCCCGCTCCTCAGCCCACACGCTGAAGGCGAAGTCCGTGGTCTTCACGGGCAGGAAGTTGAGCTGGGTCTGGGAGCCGCTGGTGAAGCCCTTCCCGAAAAGGCCGCCGGAGCCGATGGCGATGCGGCTCTGGTTCACCTGGTAGCCCTTGCCCTGGAGATCGCTGGAGGGATCCAGGAAGATCATCACCCGCTGCTTCTGGTAGGGCTTCAGGGCGAACTTCCAGGCCCCCACGCCCCCGACCCCCACCACGACGGCCAGCAGGAGGATCCAGCGGACGCGCAGCCCCTTCATGAGCGGGATGAGCAGGAGGATGGGCAGGAAGCTGAGGGCCATGCCCAGGTCCGGCTGCCGCTGGACGAGCAGCATGGGGAAGGCCACCAGACCCGCGCTGCCCAGCAATTCCCAACGCCCCACGGATTCCGGCGCCCGGGTGCCCAGGCGGTAGGACACGTAGAGCAGGGTGACCCACTTCATCAGTTCGGAAGGCTGGAAGGTCTGCCCCGCGATGACGAACCAGCGGGTGGATCCCCCGATCTTCTTGCCCACCACCAGGACGGCCGCCAGTGCCACCAGACCCAGCAGGTAGGCCGGGAAACTGAGCCGGAACACCCGCCGGGGATCCACGGCCGCGAGCAGGACCATGAGCGAGAAACCGAGGAGGTTCCAGAAGCTCTGCTTGAGCCAGATCCCCGCCTGGGGCGTGTTCCGCCCGGCGGAGTAGAGGGTCAACGTGCCCAGCGCCATGAGGGCCAGCAGCACCCAGAGCAGGCGTGGATCCAGGGCGCGGAGCCGCTCTCTCATTGCGCCTCCTGGGGCTCGGGGCTGAAGGGGTCCACCAGCCGTCCTCGCGGTGGCGGAAGGGGGGCCTTCAGCCGGTCCACGAACCAGTACTGCACGAGCTTGGCGGCGATAGGAGCGGCAGCGGTGGAGCCGAAACCCGCGTTCTCCACCACCACGGCGAAGGCGATCTGGGGATGCTCGCGAGGCGCGTAACCCGCGAAGAGGGCATGGTCCTTGAGCACCTTGGACTGGCGCGCGTAATGGGCCTTGTCCACGAAGGTGGCCACCTGGGCTGTGCCGGTCTTGCCCGAGAACGGAATCCCCTTGGCGATCTCGCGCACGAAGGGGTTGACGGACGCCGTTCCGTTCTGAACCACCTCATAGAGTCCCTCGTCCAGCACCGCCCAGAGCTTCGGATCGAGCGGCGTGTCCTTGAAGGATGTTGGCGTCGCGGGTTCCAGCGCATTGGTCTGGTCATTCCGCGTGCCCATGAAGAGGTGGGGCGTCAACAGCCGGCCCCTGGTGGCCAGCAGGGCGTAGAACCGGGCCAGGGCGATGGGCGTCACGCCCACGGCACCCTGGCCGATGCCCACGCTGATGGTCTCCCCCGCGTACCACTTGGGGTCCCGTGGCACCGCCTTGCGCTTCCATTCCCGGCTTGGGATGCGGGCGCGCTTCTCGCGGGGGAGGTCGATGCCGGTGAGGTCGGTGAGGCCGTACTTCTGGGCCGTGGCGTAGATGTCGTCGATGTCGAGGCGCGAGGCCACCTCGTAGAAGTAGACGTCGCAGCTCTGGGCAATGGCCTGCACGAGATTCAGCGCACCGTGGCCCGTGGGCTTGTCACAACGGAAGTCGCGGCCGTAGAAGTTCTTCTTCCCCGAGCAGTAGATCACGGTCTGCGGCGTGATCACGCCCTTCTCCAGGCCCGCCAGGGCGATCAGGAGCTTGAAGGTGGAGCCCGGGGCGTAGATGCCCTGGATGGCCCGGTTGATCATGGGCCGCGAGGGATTGTTCAGGTAGCGGTCTACCATGTCCTGGCTGAGACGGTTCAGGAAGAGGTTCGGATCGTACGATGGACTGGAGTACATCGCCAGGATCCCTCCGTCGCGCAGATCGAGCACCACGGCCGCCCCCGCCTCGGTCCCGTAGGCGTCCTGAAGCACCTTCTGGAGGCCGGCGTCGAGGGTGAGGAAGACCGTGTGGCCCGGGACGGCGTCCACCTGCCCGAAGCTGGCCACCTCCTGGCCCAGCTGGTCCACGAGGATGCGCTTCTGCCCGTCGACGCCCTTCAGCCGGTCGTTGCCGCTGGCCTCGTAACCGTCCTTCCCGATGGTCTCGCCCAGGTGGTAGAGGCCGGGCTTGGCCTTCATCAGGTCGTCGTCCACCTCCCCCACGTAGCCAAGGACGTGTCCCGCCAGCTCGTCGCCCAGGTAGACCCGACGGGGCGCCACCTCCATGCTGAGGAAGGGGAATCGCGACCGGACTCGCTCGGCCACGGCAATGTCGGCCTCGTCCATGTTCTCCTTGAGCACCAGGGGCCGTCCCTTGCCGGCGGCGCGATAGAGCTGGATCTTCCTCGCCAGGGCGGCGGGATCCATCTGGAGCGCCTGGGCCAGGGCCTCCACCACATCCGGCTTGGACGGCAGGTCCTCACGCTGGATGACCAGGTGCAGGGCCCGGCGGTTGTCCACCAGCCGGTAGCCGTTGCGGTCCAGCACCAGCCCCCGGGGAGCGGGCACCGGCCGTATCTTCACCGCCTGCTGCAGCGCGAGCTGCTTGAACTCCGCGTGCCGCACCAGCTGCAGCCAGGCGTAGATCGACCCCAGCACGAGCACCAGGCCCCAGGCCAGGGCGCGGAAGACACCCAACCGGCGTTGGAGCAGGACGCGCTGGCGGGGATCCATCTCAGGGCCTTCGCGGAGAAGGACCGGCAAAGAGCAGACGCCAGAGGGCCCACCCCCAGAGGGGAAGGCTCAGCAGGGCCCAGGCCCATCCGCTGCCCCAGGGGTGCGGTCCCGCCGCCAGGCGGACGGCCCCGTGCACGACCACCGTATGGAGGAGGGCCAGGGCCGCCAGCCTCGCCAGCCAGCCCTTCAGGTTCTCGATGGGCCACCGGCCGGCCATCCAGGCCACCAGCAGGGCCATCGTCATGTCGGCCCAGGGGGTTCCGCCCAGGTGCGGGTAGAGCCGCAAGGCCCCCTCCAGCGCCCAGCCCCCCGCCGCAGCCCAGAGGGCCGTGCGGAGTGGGGCCCCGACCCTCGGCGCCAGGGCCAGGACGAGCATCACGTGGAAGACAGCCTGCAGGCGCGGAAACGGCGCGCAGAGGAAGACCATGACCAGGGACAATCCGCAGAGCAGATCCTGGCGGCGCGTCTGGGCCACGGGCCGGCTCATGGCGCCCCCCGCTTCCGGGCCGGATGCTGTTCCGGCGCCACGAAGGGCTCCTGCACCTCCAGGGGCGGCTGGGACGGGAGGAGGAGGACGAGCCGGATCCGGTCGAGCGGCGCCGAGAGCTGCACGGTCACGTGGAGTTCCAGGTCCCCCTTGACCACTTCGCTCACGTAGCCCACCAGCAGACCCCGCGGAAACACGCGGTCCAGTCCCGAGGTGAGCACGGCCTCACCGACCTGCACCACCTCCTGGTTGCTGATGTAGCGGATGGCGGCCCGCCCGGAGCTCAGGCCCTGCAGCACTCCTGTGGCCCGGCTGCGGGCCAGCATCACGGCCAGCGAGGCGTTGGGCGCGTCGGCGGGGAGGATCTTGGATTGGCTGGCTCCCACGGACCACAGCCGCCCCACCACCCCCTCGGGGACCAGCACGCCCTGGTCTGGAACGAGGCCCCGGTCCCGGCCCGCATCGAGGATCAGGCCCCCGAAGGCCTCGGGACGGGTGCTGTGGATGACCCGCGCCGCCCCGAGCTGGAGGGGGATCTGGCGGCGCAGGCCCAGCAGGCGATCGGCCTCATCGGCCTCCACGAGCCGGGGCGCCTCCCGGGCCACGCCGAGTTCGAGCTCGGCCACCCGGGCCTGCAGCCGGGTGTTCTCGGCCTGAACCTCAGCGAAGGTCCGCGCCTGTTCGCGCCGCTTCTCCCGCCAGCCCTCCCACCGGGAGGCCGCCCCCTGGGCGGGACGGGCGACGAGTCCCGCGGCCCGGGCCCAGAGCTCCCCTGGGCGCTGGCCGAAGAAGGCCCAGAGGCCGTGGCCCGTCCAGAGGAGGATCAGCGCGTAGCGCCGCCGCCCCGCAGGGTTCCATCCCCAGTTGGACGCGCGGACGGCCATGCCCCACCCCGGGGCTAATCGAGGATCTGGATGCGGCGCAGGAGCGGGATGTTCTCCAGCAGCAGCGCTGTGCCACGCACCACCGCCGTCTGGGGATCCTCTGCCCGGAACACCGGCAGATGGGTCTCCTTGCGCAGCCGCTCGTCCAGGCCCTGGATCAGGGAGCCGCCCCCCGTAAGGCAGATGCCGCGGTCGATGAGATCTGCCGCCAGCTGGGGCGGCGTCTCGTTCAGGGCCTTGCGGACGAGGTCGATGACCGCATTGATGGGCTCCGCCAGGGCCTCGCGGATCTCCGCGTCGTTCAGGGTGAGGGTCTTCGGCAGGCCCTCGAACTGGTCCCGCCCGCTCACCTCCATGGTCCGGGAGAACTCGGAGGGGAAGGCCGATCCCAGCGCCCACTTCACCTCCTCGGCCGAAGCCTCGGAGATGAGCACGTTGTACTTCTCGCGGATGTACTTGATGATGGCCTCGTCCATCTCGTCGCCCGCGATGAGGATGGAATCCGAGAACACCTTGCCGTTGTAGCTGATCACGGCCACATCCGTGGTGCCGCCGCCAATGTCCACGATCATGCAGCCGCGCTTCTCGTTGATGGCCAGTCCGGCGCCGATGGCGGCCACCATGGTCTGGTCCACCAGGAAGACCTCGCCGGCCTTGGCGTCGTAGCAGCACTGCCGTACGGCCCGGCGGGCCACCTGGTGGGCCCGGGGAGGCACGCTCACCACGATGCGCGTCCGGGCGACGCCGCGGTTCGGGCGGGCCTTCATGATGAACTGGGCCAGCATCTTCTCCGCCGCGTCCACCTCGAAGATCATGCCGTCCTTCATCGGCCGGATCGTCTTCACGCCCTGGGGGGCCCGGCCCAGCAGCTGCTTGGCCTCGTCGCCCACCGCCTCCACCTCGTGGGTCACGGTGTTCATGGCCACGATGGACGGCTCGTAGATGACGATCCTGCCGGCCTGCTTGGTATGGATCAGGGTCGACGCCGTGCCGAGATCGATGGCGAGGTCCGCATTGAACAGGTTGGACCAGAACTGGCTGGAAAAAATACTGGCCACGTGGGACTCCCGGAGAACCTCCTAGGGTGCCACGAACCGCCCCCCGGGGCCATCGGACCGCGAATCGGATCCGGAGTTACCTCGCCGCCTCCAGCAGTTCCTGCGACAGCAGGTCCCCGTCCAGGCGCTGGGGAAGTTCCTTGTGGTAGCCGCGGACCCAGCGCTTCCCGTTCACCAGCACAAACGGGATGGCCCGCTTCCCGGTCTCCCGCTCCAGCTTCTCTGCGGCCCCGGGGACGGCCTCGATGTCCACCTTCCGGTAGGCCACCCCATGCTCCCCCAGCCAGGCCTCCAGGCGGCGGCAGTCCGGACACCAGGTGGCGCTGTAGACCTCCAGATCCAGGGCGGCCAAGTCTTCGATTCGGCTCATGGGTCCCTCCGGGACCTGTCATTCTGGAGCATTCCGTTGCTTTCGGGGGATCCATGATCAATCGTTCCATCACCATCAGCCTCGCCCTTCCCGCCGTACTCGTCCTGGGTCTGGGCTGCAGGAAGGCCCCGCAGGACAAGAGCCGCGTCATTGCCACCGCCGGCAACGAGAAGATCACCGAGACGGACTTCAAGGACCTGGTCAAGGCCCTCTCCCCCGACGAGGCCAAGGCCACGTCCTTCCTGAACGACCCGGCCGCCCGCGAGGCCCGGGCCCAGCTGGCCGACCAGCTGGCCATGCAGAAGGCCATCGTGGCCTACGCGAATCTCGAGGGCCTTCCGAAGGACCCCCTGATCCAGCGGCAGCTTGAGCGGGCCCAGGCCCAGGTCTACTTCCAGTCCATGATCCAGAAGCGGCTCGCGGGCGCCGAGCCCACCGACGCCCAGCTCCAGGCCCTCTACAACGAGCGCGTGGCCGCCATGAAGGCCCAGGGCCAGACCGCCGCCGCCCCCCCCTTCGAGCAGGTGAAGAGCCAGCTCCCCAACCTGTGGCGCCAGCAGCGGACCCAGGAGATCACCGAGGCCCTCCAGAAGGAGATCCGCGAGCGCATTCCCGTGACCCTGGCCGACGACTACAAGCCCGTCGCCCAGTAGCCCGGACCTTCGGCTTCGAGCCTCTTCACAACACAAGGCCCCCGTTTCGGGGGCCTTGTTTCTGGCGTGCTCCAGCCTCCGGAACGCGGCCCAGGATGGCTGTGATTTCAATCCCGTCTCCCCAGAAGCAAAGGCCCCCATTTCGGGGGCCTTGTTTCTGGTGCCTGGAGACGGAATCGAACCGCCGACACATGGATTTTCAGTCCATTGCTCTACCAACTGAGCTACCCAGGCGCGGAGAGCCAGGATAGCAGGGGGACGCGCATTTTCAAGTGCCGAAAGTTCCTGTACTGGTGCATCCTCAATGGTTCCAAGTGAGGATGTCATGGCCCGCCCCACCAAGCCCCGCGAGATCCAGGTCCAGAAGCCGGCACAGAGTCTGGCGCACTTCCAGTCCAAGCTGGGGCGGGACGTGCCCGAGGACGCAGGGCTCCTGAAGCCCATCCTCATCGGCGCCGGGGTCGTGGTGGCTTGCGGTCTGGCGTTCGGCGGCTGGCGCGCCTACCGCGCCCAGGCCGTCGAGAAGCACGAAGCGGCCCTGGCCCTCCTCCAGCAGGCCGTGGATGGCGACGGGATCACCCCGGTGACGCCCGCGGACGCCGAGAAGCGCATGCGCGAGCGCCTGCCCCAGCTGGAGGCTCTGGCCGCCTCCGCCCCCTCCTCGCGCAAGGCCATCACGGAGGGCCTGCTGGAGACCTGGCGTCTTACCCTGGATGGCAAGGCCCCCGCCCCGGCGCCCGAGACCGGCCCCTGGGGCCGCATCCGGCTGGCGGAACGGGCCATCGCCCTGGGCCAGGCCCAGGAGGCCCGGACCCAGCTGGAGCCCCTGCGCGCCAAGGCCAAGCCCGGCCAGCCCTGGGCCGAGGCCTACTGGGCCAGCTTGCTGGATGCGGATCGCGTGGCCGGAGACCGGGCCCAGGCCTGGAAGGACCTGTCGGAATACAAGGCCCGCTTCAAGGGCAGGAGCGACACCACGGCCATGGACAGCCTCCTCCAGAGCATCTGAGCCGGCCGCGGGACGGGAGTTCCCATGCGGATGTATGACCTCATCTACACCAAGAAGACCGGCGGGTTCCTGACGCCGGACCAGATCGCCTTCTGGGTGAAGGGCGCCGCCGACGGCTCCATTCCCGATGAGCAGAGCGCGTCCCTCCTCATGGCCATCTGCTGGCGGGGCATGAGCACCGAGGAGACCCTGGCGCTCACCCTGGCCATGCGGGATTCCGGGAAGCGGCTGGACCTCTCCTCCGTGCCTGGCCTGAAGGTGGACAAGCACAGCACCGGCGGCGTGGGTGACAAGACCACCCTCATCCTCGGCCCCATCGTGGCAGCCTGCGGCGTGCCCTGCCCCATGTTCAGTGGTCGTGGCCTGGGCCACACCGGCGGCACCGTGGACAAGTTCGCCTCCATCCCTGGCCTGAAGGTCGAACTCACCGAGGCCGAGTTCCTCCGCAGCCTCGCCGAGACCCGCTTCGCCAACTCCGCCCAGACCGCCGACATCGCGCCGGCGGACCGGAAGCTCTACGCCCTGCGGGACATCACCGCCACCGTGGAGAGCATCCCCCTCATCACCGCCAGCATCATGTCCAAGAAGCTCGCCGGCGGCGCCGACGCCCTGGTGCTCGACGTGAAGTGCGGCCCTTCCGCCTTCATGAAGACCCGGGAGGAGGCCCGCGCCCTGGCCCAGAGCATGGTGGATGTGGGCACGGCCCACGGCATGCAGATCCGGGCCCTGGTGACCCGCATGGACGCGCCCCTGGGCTGGGCCATCGGCAACGCCCTGGAGGTCATGGAATCCGTCGAGATCCTCCGCGGCGAGCACGGCGAATCCGAACTGGCCCAGATGAGCTTCCGGCTCGCCGCCGAGATGCTTATCATGGGCGGCGCCGCGAAGAGCCTCCCAGCGGCCGAGGCCCTGGTCGCCGCCAGCATCCAGAAGGGAACGGCCCTGGAGACCCTCCGCCGCTTCGTCAGCCTCAACGGCGGAGACGCGAAGGCCCTCGACGACTTCAGCCGCCTGCCCCAGGCCGGCCAGGTGGTGGAGGTCCGCGCGGACCGGGCCGGCCACGTCGCCGCCATCGATGGCCGGGCCCTCGGCCTCCTCGCCATGGAGCTGGGCGCCGGGCGCAAGGACCGGGACGATGTCCTCGACCTGGGCGTGGGCCTGCGGGTCCTGGCCCAGGTGGGCCGCCCCGTGGCGGCCGGCGAGCCCCTCTTCCGCATCCACGCCAAGGCCGGGGCCCGGATCGACCCCGCGCCCTACCTCGCCACCCTCCGCATCAGTGAGGAATCCGTGGCCGCGCAGCCCTGGCTTCTGGAGAGCCTCGGCGCCTGATTCCCGGCGGAGCGACTCGGATCATCCGGCAGGTGGATCGACCGGGCAGGGCCCTGCCCTACGACCTCTACCTCGGGTGGACGCAGGCCTGATCGGCCTGCGGCGGGCCCCGGATGGCCGAAGGCCTGGTTCCCCCTGCCGGGGGAGCGGGCGAAACGTCAGCCCTGAGCCGATTCAATTAGAGATTGTGTCTACATGATCAATATCCAGATCACAAACCCTAAATATTTTTATAACTTATTCATAAAGAATATTTATGTAAACATGTTTAAACAAAAATAGCTTCGCAACTTGCTTATAGAGACTCTAAATCATTTGATAACATGTGAAATATTAACAATTAAAAAATAATTTTTAGATAAATAATTTCAAAAAAAGCGATGCACGGAGTGCTATAAAAGTTCCCAAAGAGTTACCTTATCCAGGGGTCATCTTTCATGTCGACCATTCGCTCGATGCCACACGGCAGACGGGTTCCCCTCCAAGGGCGACATGCGTGCCCTGCCTGCTCTCCCCCCGGCCCTGGTTCCACACCGATCTCCGCGTATGGGACCAACGCCTTTTTCTCTAAGGAGTCTCGATGATGACCCATCGACCCGCTATCTCCACCCTGGTCGCGGTGCTGCTTACCGGCGTGGGCCTCATGGCCCAGACCACGCCCAAGTCCGGGAACCTGGACTTCGCCTTCAAGCTTCACGCTGGCGCGACCGCCGGAAACCTCAAGGACGACCTCCACGCCCAGAACATGCTGGGGCTGGGGATCGAGGGATCCTACGCCCTCTCCTCCACGGGAGCCCTCATCGGCGAGGTCACCTTCACCTCGTACGGCGGAGGGAAGGGCTACGACAACACGAACTACGCCGGCCCCATCTACATCGCCGGTGGCGCCACCACATCCGGCGGCGTGCCCATCACGCTTCAGACCCCCACCTCTGCGGACTACCGCAAGAACACCCTCCAGGGCTTCTCCCTGCGCGGCGGCTATCGCGGAACCTTCGCCGGCATGTGGTCCTGGCAGGCCGGGCTGACGGCGGACGGTCTGAAGTACCGGCAGGAGGCCAGCGGCACCCTGCAACCGAAGGTGGGGACCACCACCGCCAATGCCGGCCCCCTCGAGGGCTTCGCCGCGACGCCCACCAAGACCAAGGTGGGCATTGGCGCGTTCGTGGGCGTGAAGGTCCAGTTCTCCGACAACTTCTCCCTGGAAACCAACGTGGTCTCCGTGGGCTACGGCACCGCCAACTATCAGCCCTTCTCCTACACCGGGCAGGCCCCCACCGTCGATTCCCAGACTCGGCACGGGATTCTGCTCGAGGTGGCTTTCGGGCTGAAGCTCTGAAGCCCTCCTCTTGAGCCAACGCGAATATCAGGAGACCCCACACATGAGAATGTCAACCCACCTCACCGCCCTCGCCTTCCTGCTCGTCGCCCCGGGCCTCATGGCCCAGGAGACCACCGGCACCGTGCTCGGCACCATCCGGGACCAGAGCGGCAAGCCGATCCCGAGCGCCACCATCCGCTTGACCGGCGCCCAGATGCTCGGCGAGCGCAAGTTCGTCACCGGAGCGGACGGAACCTTCCGCCTCCCGCTCCTCCCCGCCGGTCCCTACGAGATGTCGGTCTTTGCCCAGAACTACATCGGCAGCAAGGCGACCTTCTACCTCAACGCAGGCTCCAACCTCCGCCAGGACCTCACCCTGAGGCTGGTGCAGCAGACCGGCGCCACGGTCGAGATCATCGCTTCGGCCGCCCAGGTCGACAAGACCGAGACCACGACCAAGACCAGCTTCTCCACGGACCAGCTGACCGAGATCACCGGTTCCCCCGTCCAGGGCGGCAGCATCGCCTACAACGCCCTCGCCGTCAGTCCCGGCGTGGTGGGGTTGGTGCAGTACGCCTCCGTCCGCGGTGGCAGCCAGATGGCCACCAACTATGTCGTCAATGGCGTCTCCCAGCGCGACAACGTCACCGGCCAGGCCCGCCTCGGGGATACGACGCTGGATGATTCCATCCAGGACACCTCCGTCATCCAGTCCCCCTTGAATGCCAAGAACGGCGGCACCTCCTCCGGCCTCGTCTCGGTGGTGACCAAGCGCGGGTCCAACGAGTTCACGGGGACCATCCGTGCCAAGCTCCAGAACGCGGCCTGGGGCGCCCTGCCCATCCCGTTCAGGAACCGCAACAACGCCCTTTCCGGAACCCCCCTCTACCAGGTGGACGACCTGAACCGGACCTGGGAGATGACCCTGGCCGGCCCCATCATCAAGGACAAGCTGACCTTCTTCTACGGCACCCGCCTGACGCCCCAGGTGGCCCAGTCCGCCACGGCCTTCAATCCCCCCGACTATGACCTCACCAGCGTCCGCTACAACGGCGCGAACTACGCCTCGGCCCTCTACAACGCCAACACCCTTGAGTCGGCCGTCCAGAAGAGCACCTTCCACCAGTTCGAGCTGTTCTACCAGATCAACGAGAACCACTCGATCGAGGCGAACTACACCGAGGCCCCGGAGAGCCTGCCCGACCTCCAGTACAACTACGTCACGCCCGACGCCAACATCATGCGCGTCCAGACCACCGACAAGCGGTTCTACTCCCTGGCCTACCGCGGCATCATCGGCTCCAACCAGCTGCTGGAGGTCCGGTACGGCAAGAACCGCAGCGACACCCAGTTCCCCTCGGGTCCCCTTACGCCCGTCACCCTGATGGCCGGCCCCGCGGGCATGACCTCCCTGAACGAGATGTACGACGCCACCCTGAATGCCTACTACGCCAGCCCGATGGATCGCGTGGGCTGGATCACGGCAGGAGGCGGATCCGATACCCAGCCGGACAAGCGCTCGACCGAGAGCTTCGTGGCGAACTACAACATCACGGTCGACTGGAAGGGCACCCACAGCATCGACCTGGGCCTCGAGCGCCAGCAGCCCATCTGGGGGACCGTCTCCCGGAACAACAGCTACCCCAACCAGTTCACGGTACCCGGCCGGATCGATCCCGGGCTCGCCGATGCCGCCCTAGCCGGGAAGTACATCGTCTTCCCCTTCGGCTCCACGATTGACGGCTACGCCTACAACGACGTGAACGATCCCTACGTCCAGGGCCTGGTGCCTTCCTACACCCGATTCTTCGGGGCCGACCAGTCGGACGTGAAGAACCCCACGGATTCCATCTACGCGAACGACCTGTGGACGGTCAACGACCACTGGAGCGTGATGGCCGGCCTCCGCTATGACCGGATGCAGCTGAAGGATGCCAAGGGCACCCGGGTGGATTCCAAGATGATCAGCCCCCGGTTCGAGCTGAAGTGGGACATCAACGGGGACCAGAAGCGACTGGTCAACCTGAGCTACGGGCAGTTCCGCGGTCTGTTCAACGCCCGCTTCTACCGCACCTCGGTGGAAGGCCGGCGCAACAACCAGGAGACCTACCTGTGGACCACGGGCACCGGCATGCAGCTCGTGGACTACGCGGCGGTCACCAACCCGGCGAACTACGGCCTGCTGACGAGTTTCGTGAACAGCGACATGTATGCCGTCGACCACAACTGGAAGCCCGAGTGCAACACCGAGATCACGCTGGGCTACCGCCGCAGCTACGATTCGGGCGGGTTCTGGCGCGCGACCCTCGTCCATCGCAAGTGGACGGACCTCACCAACGCCTTCCCGGACCTCACGCAGCCCCTCACGATCACGGATGGCCCCCTCTCCCTGGTGACCTACCTCCGCACCATGCGGAATGATCCCGACTCCAAGCGCGAGTACAACGGCTTCGAGTTCGAGTTCAGCGCCCCGCTGACGGCCAACCTGCTCTTCGGCGGCAGCTTCGTCTTCTCCTCCCTGACTGGCGACAACGTCTACGGGGACGGGACCGGCTTCGCCTCCGCGGTCCAGACCTGGGCCGAACAGGGGAACTTCCGGTACCGCTACGAGCAGCTCGGCTACTCGAAGAACAACTTCGAGCCCGTCGGCTACCTCGCGCAGAGCCGCCCCGTCGTGCTCAAGGCCTTCCTCACCTACCACATCGAGGCCGGCCGCACCAAGTCGTCCCTCTCGCTCCAGGGCGACTTCATCTCCGGTTCCCGTGTGAACCTGGTCAACTCCATGGCCCAGGATCCCAACCTGATCCCCTTCGCCAACGACGACACCAACCATCCCACCTCCATTCCCCTCTACTGGAACGGCCGTGGGCAGTTCAGCCAGCCCGACACCTGGCACCTCAACCTGGCCTATAACTTCGACATCGCCCTCAAGGGCAAGGTCCATTTCTTCAGCCAGCTGGCGATCAACAACCTGCTGAACAGCCAGATCCCGCTGAGCGTGAACTACGCCGGAAGCGGCTCCGTGCGGGCGGCCTCCGCCTATGCCACGGGCTACCGGGTCGGCAGCTACACCAGCTACGGAACTCCGGCAGGCACGGCCGCGGTCGACGGCGTGCGGACCATCAACCTTGACCTTGGACTGAAGTTCTAACCTAGGGAGAACCCACATGATGCAGAAACTCACCAAGATCGGGTTCGCGCTTGTTCTGGCCGCCGTTGGCACCACCGGTCTGAAGGCAGCGGACGACGACACGGAATTCAGCGCCAAGGTCGGCCTGGTCAATCCCCAAGGGGATCTCCGTTCCATGACCGACAGGGCCCTCGGCTACGGGGGAGAACTGGGGTGGGACTTCAAGCCCACCAAGGATGCGGGCGTCGGCTTCGGCCTCAATGCCGGCTACCTGATCACCCGCGGGAAGAACGAGGCCAGGGAGACCTTCGACGCCAAGGGCACCTACGCAGGCATCGACCTGATCTATGCCATCGGGGAGACCCCCCTGACGATCCGGACCGGTCTGCAGATGATCTCCTGGGACGTCACCTCCCTCCAGCCCACCGTCGGCACCGGGGCCCAAGGCGAGACCGCCTGGAAACTCGGGTTCCGGTTCGGGGCCGAATACCGCTTCTCCAAGACCTGGTCCGCCACCGCCATGTATGACTTCTCCCACTGGAGGACCGACACGGATGCGAATACCGGGAGCAATCCATCCTTCGTCTCGCTGATGGTTGGATATAAGTTCTGATATATATATAAATAACATCACGCAAACCCGGGAGGAGGGGATCATCCCCTCCTCCTTTTCTTTATGTCCATCCGGTCGTCCCGGGAAACCGCAAGATCCTCCGACCGCCTGCTCCCCCTCCCCCAGTCCGGCCCCCCCGGTCCAGCCGGAGGAAGGACTCCGAAGGTTCCCCCGTCCAAGCCCAGAATCGACGGGGACTTTTTTTTCTATCCCGCCTCGTGTGCCTTTGCCCCTAAAGGGACCGTGTTACCTGAGACACAACCCCATCATGTCGCGATGTAAAATCCCGGTAAAAGAAATACTTTGTCTGTCGGCGGGAACCTGACCTATCCTAACCACCACTTGCCCGTTCTTTCTGATTCAGCCCCTGATCCAAGGCACCCGTTGATCGACAAATTCAACAGAGTCGCAGATCCATCGGTTTACCTTCCCATCCTCCTTTCGGAGGATGGAGACTCTTTCCCCCCGCACAACCCGCGGCCCAGCCGCATCTCCATAGGAGTTCCTTTATGAACCGAGTCTTTACGAGGCTGGGCCTGACGGCCGCCGCCATCGTGGCGGGCGCTGGCACCTTTGCCCACGCCCAGACGGCCACGACCGGCGCCATCTCTGGTGTAGTCACCGACAGCAAGGGCGCTCCGGTTGCCGGGGCCCAGGTGACCATCACCTCGGTCCAGATCCAGCGCACGGTGGTCACCGGCGCTGACGGCAGTTACCGCCTCGGCCTCCTGAATCCTGGCGAGTGGCACGTCAAGGTCGTCAAGGAAAGCTTCCAGGTCGCCAACAGCACCGTGACCATCTACACCGGCCAGACCCAGACCAACAACTTCAAGCTGGCCAGTACGGCTTCTGCCACGGTCGAAGTGGTGGCTGCTCAGGCGACGGTGGACTACACCACGACCTCCGTCGGCCAGAGCATGACCATGGATCAGGTGGCTTCCATCCCCAAGGGGCGTGACTTCACCTCCATGGCCATGCTGACCCCTGGTGTCGTGAGCAACGGGGGGTTCCAGGCCAATTCTCCCTCCATGGCCGGTGCCTCCGCTGCTGAGAACACCTACGTACTCGACGGCCTTGATACCACCGACTACCGTCGGGGTTTCCAGGGCGCCTCCCTGAAGACGGACTTCATTGACCAGGTGTCCGTTCAGACTGGTGGCTTCGCTCCTGAATTCTCCGCCTTGGGCGGCGTGTTCAACGCCATCACTAAGTCCGGCAGCAATGACATCAAGGGCAGCTCCTGGCTGACCTGGGACGCCATCGGCATCCAGGCCGTGCCCAAGCAGTCCAAGTACTACAAGCAGGCCAACCCAAACAGCCGCTATGACATCGGCGCCGAGGTGGGTGGTCCCCTCATCAAGGACAAGCTCTTCTACTACATCGGCGTGGATGGCGACTTCACCCAGGCTGGCGCTGGCATCTCGAACAACAATGGCTACACCGGCACCAAGTACGACAACAAGGCCTACCAGGTGTTGGCCAAGGTCAACTGGTTCATCAACCAGGACATGCAGCTGACCTACTTCCTCAACAACAACGATACCAAGACGGCTCAGGACGCGGCCTACCTCGCCAATGGCACCTCCAATCAGGGCGAGGACGCCGAGAGCAAGATCCTGAACACCACCCTGAACTTCGACTGGAACATCTCTCCCGCCCTGGTGCTCTCCATGAAGGCCGGGTACACGGACAACAAGCAGACCCAGAATCCCTATAACACCACTGCTTCGCTGGTCCGCGACTACAACTACTTCGTCGATGGCCCCGGCACCTTGCCGGGCGGGAATCCCGCCGGCGTCCCGGCCGGGACCTCCTATTACACCGGCGGCGTGGGCGTCTACGATCCCCTCGACGAGAACAAGACCACCCAGTTCAAGGCCGATCTCTCCTGGTTCCTGGGCAGCCATGCCCTGAAGGGCGGCGTCAGCTACCTGGACTCCAAGTACTCCGAGAAGCAGGCCACCAGCGGTGGCGCCTACATCGGCCTGCTCCTTGATTACGCGGGCTACAACTTCAAGATCCTCGAGACCACCGATGCCCAGGTGGAAAGCAAGATGACGGCCTTCTACCTCCAGGACAACTGGGAGGCGGTCACCGGCTTCCACCTGATGTACGGCTTCCGTTACGAGAAGCAGGAACAGTTGGACTACCAGGGCCGCACCTTCATGAAGTTCGACAAGTTCGGCGACTATGTCCAGCCGCGCGTCGGCTTCACCTGGGATACCAACAACGACGGCAAGACCAAGGTCAGCGGCAGCTATGCCGTCTACTACGAGAAGATCCCCCAGCGCTTGGCCATCCGCGTCTTCGCCAACGAGGTGTACACGGAGCAGGACTTCAGTGCGAACACCACCTACAACCCGGCCACCGGCGGCTACACCTTCACTGGTGCCCCCGATGCCGGCACGGTGGATTACGCCACCCCCTTCAGCTACGACCCGATCGCGAACGGCACCAAGCTGCCCCAGCGCAAGGAAACGACCCTGGGTGTGGACCACACCTTCGAGAGCGGCTGGACCCTGGGCATCCACGGCACCCATCGCGAACTGACCCACGTCATCGAGGACTCCGTCATCACACGGCCCTGGACCGGTCAGTACGCGCTCGGCACCGTCCCGACCGATCCCAACTACACCGCCCCCTACGATCCGGGCGCGGCCGTCGTTCCGGGCTCCGTCTTCACCGGCTGGACCAGCCCCTGGCTGTATAACAACTTTGCGGGGCAGGCCATCCTCTGGAACCCCGGGCCCTCGGCATCGTGGACCAGCCGCAGCATCAGCGGCCTGCCCAACCAGCAGTTCAATGTTGGCAACACGGGCTACCCCAATGCCGGCAACACCTACGATGCGGTGACCCTCAGTGCCAGCAAGCAGTCGGACCGCGACTACATCAGCGCGTCCTACACGTGGTCCCGCCTCCAGGGCAACTACGAAGGGCTGGTTTCCAGCAGCAACGGGCAGGACGATGGCAACATCACCGCCTCCTTCGACTACTCTCCCTACGTGGGCACCGGTCTCCTGCCTCTGGACCGCACGAACGTCGTGAAGATCCAGTACAGTCACCGGTTCACCGTGTATGGCGGTGACATGAATGTCGGCCTCAACTACACCTACCAGTCCGGCACTCCCCTCTCCATGTGGGAGGACGGCCGCCTGTCTGCCGCGGCCCTGGGTCAGCCCCTCGTCAAAGCCACTGGCGCCAATAGCCTGAACGGCAACTACGGCAAGGGCAACATCGAGTTCGACCCGGGTGGCTACGGCAATGCCACGCCCTTCATGGGCCAGCTCGGCAACAACGGCCGGACCCCCGGCACCAACAACCTGGACACCCACTTCGACTACACCCTGAAGTTCGGTGCCCGCTATCGCCTGATCCCTGCGGTGGACATCTTCAACACCTTCAACACCCGTTATGCCACCTCGGTCAACGATCAGTACACGACCCGTAGCGCCACGTTGAACACGGCCTACATGCAGGCCACCAACTGGCAGACCGGCCGCAGCTACCGTTTCGGCGTGAAGTTCCAGTTCTAATCGGAACCCACGACCGCAGAAAAGAACGGGCCCCTCGGGGCCCGTTCTTTTGTTAGTGATGGAGCGAACGGAAGCCGCCTACTCCCCCTTCGGCACCCATTCGATGTCGGCCACGCCGGCCACGGCGTTCTCGGCGCGGGCGAGGGCGAAGAGCCAGTCGCTGAGGCGGTTCAGATAGCGCAGCACGGCAGGATCCAGGGGTTCCTCGTGGGCGAGGGCCACCACCTCGCGCTCGGCGCGGCGACAGATGGTGCGGGCGAGGTGCCCGTGGGCGGCCCCGGCGGTGCCGCCCGGCAGCACGAAGTTCTTCATGGGGGGGGCCAGGGCGGTGAGGCGATCGATATCGGCCTCCATGGCCTCCAGGCCCCAGGTGGGCTGGCTCATGCGCTTCCCCAGGAGCTCCTGCCGTCCCGCGGGCGTGGCCAGGATCGCGCCCAGCACGAACAAGTCGTGCTGGATGCGCTGGAGACCGTCCTGGCCCACGCAGGCCGAGCTGGCGTGCAGGCGCAGCAGGCCCACGACGCTGTTCAGCTCGTCCAGGGTCCCGTAGGCCACCAGGCGCAGGTGGGACTTGCTCACCCGGTCCCCCCCGAAGAGTCCCGTGGATCCATCATCGCCGGTGCGCGTGTAGAGCTTCATCGTCAGATCCTTTGCTGAACGTGGACGGGGCGGGTCTGCCCTGTCCTGGGAACCGGGCGAACGGAGTCCTTAGGCCCCGCCGCGGGCGCGGCTCCACGCCACGGTATCCGAGCGCCAGTCCGCCAGGGCCTCCGATCCCGCATCGTCCAGGATTCCCCGGGTGCGGGCCTCCCCGGCCAGGGTCTCGAAGGAGGCCAGCACGTCCAGCGGCAGGCCCGCCTGGGCGAAGGCCTGCACGCCCTGGGGCAGCCCGTAGCTGAAGAGGGCCAGCACGGCGGCCACGTCGGCGCCTTCGGCCTTCAGGGCCTCCGCGCAGCGGAGGCTGGAGCCGCCGGTGGAGATGAGATCCTCGACGAGTACGACCCGGTGGCCGCCCGCGTTCGGGCCCTCCACCTGCCGCCCCATGCCGTGCTTCTTCGGCTCGGGACGGACGTAGGCCATGGGCAGCCCGAGCCGGTCGGCCACCAGGGCCGCCCAGGGGATGCCCGCCGTGGCGGCGCCCGCGATCAGCGTGGGGGCCAGGGCCCGAGCCTTCGCGGCCAGGACCTCCACGATCCGTTCCCGGTGTCCGGGGAAGCCCAGCAGCTGCCGGTTGTCGCAGTAGATGGGGGCCTTCATGCCGCTGGCCCAGGTGAACGGGTCCAGGGGCTGCAGGCGCACGGCCCCGGCCTCCAGGAGGCAGGCGGCGAAGGCATTCGGGGTGAGCGTCATCACAGCTCCAGCTCGGCCACAGGCTGCTTGGACATGTAGCGCTCTGCGCCGTCGGGGAAGAGGGTGACCACCCGGGAACCCGCGGGCAGGGTCCGCGCGAACGCCCGAGCGGCCCAGGCGTTGGCACCGCTGGAGGCCCCCACCAGGCAGCCCTCGGTGGCGATCAACTCGCGGGCCGTGGCCAGGCTGTCCGCGTCCGCCACGTCCAGGACGCGGTCGGAAATCGACAGGTCGAGGCTGGCGGGGATGAAGCCGTTGCCCACGCCCTCCACCACCCACTCCTTGAGGGGGGCGCCGCAGTAGACGGAGCCCACGGGCTGCACCACCACGGCCTTCACCGCGGGGTTTTTCTCCCGGAGGTAGCGCGCGATGCCGGTGAAAGTGCCGCCGCTGCCGGCGCCCAGCACCACTGCATCCACGCGGCCCTCCATCTGCTCCCAGATCTCCGGCCCCGTGGTCCGGTAGTGGCTCTCCGGATTGCTGGGGTTCTCGAACTGCTGGGGCACGAAGGCGTCCGGGATGCTGGCGGCCAGCTCCTTGCACTTCGCGATGGCGCCCACCATGCCCTGCTCCTTGGGGATGAGCACCAGCTCGGCCCCCAGGGCCTTCATGAGCATCATTTTCTCGCGGCTGTACTTCGTGGGCACGCAGAGGATGCAGCGGTAGCCCAGGGCCTTGGCGGCGATGGCGAGACCCACGCCGGTATTGCCGGCCGTGGGTTCGATGATGGTGGTGACGCCGGGCCGGATGAGCCCCTGAGCCTCGGCCGCCCGGATCATGCCCAGGCCCACGCGATCCTTCACGCTGCCGCCGGGGTTCAGGTACTCCAGCTTGGCGAAGAGCTCAAGGTCCGGCGCGAAGCGGGTCAGCCGGAGCAGCGGCGTGTTCCCGACCAGGTCCAGGACCGAGTCGGTGACGGGGGGAAGGGGCTTGCGGGCAGCGGGCATGGATTCTCCGGGCCCTCGATTCTACTGTGGCGGCCGCCCGGCCTCCAGGAAGGCCGCGGCGAGGAAGGCCGCCAGCCGGGCCGTGCGCCCGTCGGGATCCAGCGGCGGGGCCAGTTCCATGAGATCGAGGCAGGCCACGGCGGGACAGGACCCGAAGGCCCGGGCCAGGGCCAGGCCCGCGTCTGCCGAGAGGCCCCAGGGATTGACGGCGGAGACGCCGGGGGCCACGGCGGCACTGAAGGCATCCAGGTCGAAGGTGGCCAGGACGCGCTTCCCGCCTTCCCGGAACCCGGCCAGGGCCTCCCGGACCAGGCCCACCGGCCGGTCGCCCTCCCCCGGTTCGAGAACATGCAAGGCCGCGCCCTTGGCCAGTCCATACGCCCGGTGCGCCGAGGCGTTCACCCAGGGGACCAGGCCCACCTCGACCAGCAGCTCCCCGGGCAGGCCATGCTCCAGCATGCGGAAGAAGGGATTGCCGCTGGAGGGCTCGTGGGTGGGCCGCAGGTCCAGATGGGCATCCACGGCGACGACCGCCGGAGTCTCCCCCAGGGCCTCGCGGAGACCGAGGTAGTTCCCGTAGCTGCAGTCGTGGCCCCCGCCCACCACGATGGGCAGGGCCCCCGCCCGCAGGCAGACGGCCACCACCGCCTGGGCGGCATCGAGGAAGGCCGCGTAGGGCGCGTCTGCGGGCACATCCCCCGCATCCCAGAGCCGGCGGCTCGCCAGACACGCCGCATCCAGCCGATAGAAGGCCTGCCGGAAGCCGGTGGGCCCTTCGGCAGCGCCGGCCCGGCCGCCATTGGCGACCACGCCCTGGTCGTTGCAGAGGCCCAGCAGGACAACATCGCCCGGTCCGAGCCGCGCAGCTTCCGAGAGGTCCCGTACCCGCCCGCCCAGGCGATCCGGGTCCGGGCCCCGCAGGGCGGGAGCAGAGGGGACCAGGGCGGGATGCAGCATGGGTCGGCCAGGGAGGACTCAGCCCTTCACGACGATGCTCACCAGCTTGCCGCCTGGAGGCACGACGACCTTCACGACCTCCTTGCCCGACAGGTGCGACTGGGCCTCGGGGCAGGCCAGGGCGGCCTCGCGGCGCTGGTCCTCGGTGGCCGCGGCGGGCACGGTGACGCGGCCACGGACCTTGCCGTTCACCTGCACCACCACCGTCACCTCGTCGGCCTCCAGGAAGGCCGGATCGGCCTCGGGCCAGGTGGACTGCATGCAGAGGCCGGGCCTGCCGAGCTGGCTCCAGAGCTGTTCGGCCAGGTGCGGGGCCACGGGCGACATCATGCGCACGAAGGCATCCAGGGCGTGCTGCATCACGGTGCCTCGATGGGGCGCGTCGGCGGGCAGGTCGGCCAGTGCGTTTGAGAGTTCCATGAGGCCCGACACCACCGTGTTGAACTGGTAGCGGCGCTCCAGGTCATCCGTCAGGCGGGCGATGGTCTGGTTGAGCTTGATGAGGAGCGCCTTCTCCGCGGTCCCGAGGGCCTCCTTGCCGGGGAGAGGCTCCGGCGTGACCGCATGATCGTCCACCATGCGGGCAATGCGCTTGAGGAACCGCGAGGCGCCCTCGATGCCCTCGAAGCCCGTCCAGTCGATCTCCTTCTCGATGGGCGCGGCGAAGATCATGAAGAGCCGCAGGGCATCCGCCCCGTACTTCGAGATGACCTCGTCGGGATCCACGATGTTGCCCTTCGACTTGCTCATCTTCGAGCCGTCCTTGAGCACCATCCCCTGGCAGATGAGCTTCTGGAAGGGCTCTGGACCGCTGGCCAGACCGAGGTCACGCAGCACCTTGTAGAAGAAGCGGGCGTAGATGAGGTGCATGGTGGCGTGCTCGATGCCGCCCACGTAGAGGTCCACCGGCATCCAGGCGTCGCTCTCGGCCTTGGCGAAGGGGAGGGATCCGTTCTTCGGATCCAGGTAGCGCAGCCAGTACCAGCTGCTGTCCACGAAGGTGTCCATGGTGTCCGTCTCGCGGCGCGCGGGCTCGCCGCAGACCGGACAGGAGCAATCGAGGAAGGAGCGGGACGTGGTGAGGGGCGAGGGGCCGTGGCCCGTGAAGGCGACGTCCTCCGGCAGGCGTACAGGGAGGTTCTCGGCCTTCTCCGGCACCACGCCGCAGGCATCGCAGTGCACCGTCGGGACGGGCGTGCCCCAGTAGCGCTGGCGGCTGAGACCCCAGTCCTTGAGCTTGTAGGTGGTGGTCTTTTCGGCGCGGTCGCCGAGCTTCGCGATCATGGCGGTGACGGCATCCTCGCTCTTCAAGCCCGAGAATTCGCCGCTGTTCACCAGGGTGCCGAGGTCCCACTCGCTCTCGGCCTCGATGACCTGTGGAATGGGCAGGCCGTACTTCTTGGCGAACTCGTGGTCCCGCTCGTCGTGGCCGGGTACGCCCATGACGGCGCCGGTGCCGTAGTCCATGAGCACATAGTTGGCGGCGAAGACGGGCACCTTCTCGCCCGTGAAGGGGTGGAGGGCCGAGATCGCGGTGCGATGGCCCAGCTTCACGTCGCTGGTGAGGCGCTCTTCGCGACTGACCGAGGCCACCTGGTCGCAGAAGGCCTTGAGGGAAGGATCCGACTCGGCGGCCTTCTCGATGACCGGGTGCTCGGTGCTGAGGGCCATGAAGGTCACGCCGAAGAGGGTGTCGAGGCGGGTGGTGAACACCTCGACCCGCTGGCCATCCTCCATGTCGAAGGCCAGGCGCGCGCCTTCGGATTTTCCGATCCAGTTCCGCTGCATGGTCTTCACGTTGTCGGGCCAGTCCAGGCCGTCCAGGCAGGCCAGCAGCTCGTCCGCGTACTTCGTGGTCTTGAAGAAGTACTGCTCGAGGGGCTTCTGGACAACGGGAAATCCGGTGCGTTCGTCCTTGCCGTCCACCACCTGCTCGTTGGCCAGCACCGTGCCCAGCGCCTCGCACCAGTTCACGGTGCGCATGGCGCGGAACACATCGCCGGCCTCCCACATCTTCAGGAAGAGCCACTGGTTCCAGCGGTAGTAGTCGTCCTGGAAGCTGGCGATCTCGCGGTCCCAGTCGTAACTGATGCCCATCTTCTGGATCTGGCCCTTCATCTCCTCGATGTTCTTCCGCGTCCAGATCGCCGGGTGGATGCCGTGCTTGATGGCGGCGTTCTCCGCAGGCAGGCCGAAGCTGTCCCAGCCCAGGGGGTGCATCACTTCAAAGCCACGCATCCGGCGGAACCGGGCGGTCACGTCGCCCAGGGTGTAGTTGCGCACATGCCCCATGTGGATGCGGCCGCTGGGGTAGGGCAGCATCACCAGCATGTAGAAGGTCTTCGATCCCGGCAGCAGCTCCGAGGCCCGCTTGGCGCGGAAGGCGCCGGACTCGAGCCAGCGGCGCTGGATCCCGGGTTCCTGGACAAGGGGCTGGAAGGGCATGGCGGCTCCATCAGAACCCTTGATTCTACTGGCAAAAGGCCTCGCATCCAGCGCCGGGATTCACCGGCCTCTCAGAACTTCACGAGCATGGCCAGGGTCAAGCGGCTCTCGGTCTTCCGGAGATCGGGGGACCATCCCGGGACCAGGGAGCCTGGATTCCCCTGGTTCCCCCCGGGCGGCGTCACCCCGCCGGGGCCCGCGAAGTAGGGCACGCTCGCGCCACGGCGGTTGAACTCCGCCCGCCAGGTGAGGTAGGGATTGGGCAGGTAGTCGTAGGTCGCCGACCAGTCCCAGGCGTGGTAAGGGTCGCCGGGATTGGCCGTGAAGTAGGGGGTGCCCGAGGCGGCCGTGGCCCCGTTGATGGGCGGCATGAGCACGAGGTAGCGGCCCGGGTTCGTGATGGCGCCGCCGCCGAGGGTGAGGGCATGCCGGTCGCCGGCGAACCAGAAGCGCTGGTAGGCCATCCAGCCCGCGAAGTACTGCTTGGGCTCCATGGCGGTGCCGGAGCGGCTCACACCGCCGCCCTGCTCGTCCCCGAGATCGACGGTGAGGGTGAAGGCCATCTTGTCGAGGAGGCGGTCCGGATGGTCGTAGTACTTCACCTGCAGACTGTTGTCCGTGTGCCGGCGAGTGCGTTTCTGGTTGCCGAGGGTGTCGGCGCCGATGAAGTAGTTGTTCGAGATGACGTTCACGTTCGCGTTGGGGCGCCAGTTCAGGGAGGCCCCGATGCCCGGTGTGTTGTTGAACATGTTGTACGACTGCCATCCGTTGATGAGCCACAGCTCCAGCTTCACCTTGTCGCTGGGAAACACCTGGAGACGCAGGCCGTTGAAGAACCAGGGCGTGTTCGAGGAAACGTACGAGGGCTGGTAGGCCCAGTTGTCGAAGTTGTAGTAGCTGAAGAGCCCGATGTAGGACATGAAGATGCCCGCATCGAGGTTGATGCCGTGCAGCGCGTCCCAGTGGTAGCCGCCATAGGCCTCCGAGATGTAGCGGTAGGCGTTGTCGCTCTGCCATTGGCCCTTCGACGGACTGGCATCGTTCCGTGGCGTCATCGTCGAGTACATCCCGAACTGGGTCATGATCCGGCCGTGCACGTTGTCCCAGTGGAAGTCACCGCCCAGGCCCAGCTGCTGGACCTGCACCTCGTTCGTGCGCCCGAGTTCGCTGGATCCGACCAGCGTGTGGTCCTGAGGATGGTTGAAGTCGTAGACCAGGTTCATGTCCGCCCGGAACTCCCCCGTGAAGTATTTCGAGTCCAGCAGGGCGTCCTTCTGGCGGCTGTTCCCGTTCAGCCAGGTGAAGTCGGCGAAGGCGAAGGGCTCGGCGGGCTTGGGCGTGGCAACCGGAACCTCCTGAGGCCTGGGTACGTCCGCAGTCGGATTCCCGGTTGTCTGGGCCGACAGGGGCAGCCCGGCGACCAGTCCGCTCAGGATGAGACGTTTCATGGATGCTCCTTCTCTGGCCTTCCGTGCCGCAGGACAGTGTGCGGGTACCCGGCGTTAAGGCCGTGTTGGAAAGACACTCGGGGGCATTAGGAAAACGTTAACGTGACCGGGCATTCCTAACGCGATCCTAACGACCCCTCCCGTGCTCTTAATCCCGTCCTAACCTCCGCAACCCCATGCTGGGCTTGGCCAAGGCCCTGGAGGGCCGAGGTGCGGGAGGCGTCATGGCCCTTCGAATGTTCTGGTTTCTTCCCGCAGGTGTGGTCACAGGTCTGAGCGGCATCCCCATCGCACGGCACCTGTTCTACCAGGGCGGGACCCGGCACCGTGCCGAGGCCTGGTTCGTGTTGATACTCACCTGGCTTCCCTTGTCCCTTTGGCTGCTCAACCAGATCTTCACGTTCTAGAGGTGCCTGTGACTCCCACCCTGACCCTCGCCCTGTTGACCGCGCTGGGCCTCTTGGCCTACCTCGTGTTCGCCTTGCTGAAGCCGGAGAAGTTCCAATGAGCCCGCAGCAGGAGCGAAGGGCCACTTTGCGAAGTGAAGCCCCAAAGGGGCGATGCATAGGAGGTGCAGCGTGAGCCATGCCTGGACCCAGAACCTGCTCTTCCTGGCCTTGCTCCTGGGCCTGGCCTTCCCCCTCGGCGCCTACATGGCGCAGGTCCTCCAGGGGGAGCGAACCTTCCTCCATCCCGTCCTCGGCCCCCTGGAACGCGGACTCTACCGACTCATGGGCGTCCGGGAGGAGGAGGACATGGGCTGGAAGGCCTATGCCTGGTCCATCACCCTCATCAAGCTGCTGGGCCTTGTGGCGGTCTTCCTCCTCATGAAGACCCAGGCGAGCCTTCCCTTGAACCTGGAGCACCAGGCGAATGTGGCAACGGACCTCTCCTTCAATACCGCCGTGAGCTTCATCACCAACACGAACTGGCAGGCCTACGGCGGCGAGGCCACGCTCAGCTACCTCACGCAGATGCTGGGGCTCGCCGTGCAGAACTTCCTCTCCGCGGCCACGGGCATTGCGGTACTGGTGGCGCTCATCCGGGGCGTCACACGCCGCAGCGCCTCGGGCCTGGGCAATGCCTGGGTCGACCTGGTGCGCAGCACCCTCTACATCTTCCTGCCTCTTTCCTTCGTGTTCGCCCTCTTCCTCGTGTCCCAGGGCGCGATTCAGAACCTGTCGGCCTATGTCCACACGGCCAGGGGCCAGGTGCTCGCCATGGGCCCGGCGGCCTCCCAGATCGCCATCAAGATGCTGGGCACCAATGGCGGCGGTTTCTTCGGCGCCAACGGGGCCCACCCCTTCGAGAACAGCTCCCCCCTCTCCAACTTCATCCAGACCCTCAGCATCCTCCTCATCCCCGCCGGCCTCTGCGTGACCTTCGGGCACATGGTGAAGGACCGGCGCCAGGGCTGGGCCCTGCTGGCGGCCATGACCGTGATCTTCGTGGGAGCCCTGACCGTCTGCACCCAGGCCGAAATGAAGGGCAACCCCGTCCTGGCCCGGATGGGGGTGAACCAGGTGGCCAGCCGCGAGACCGGCCGGGAACAGCCCGGGGGCAACATGGAGGGCAAGGAGCTGCGCTTTGGTCCCGGCCCATCCGCGCTGTGGGCTACCGCCACCACCGCCGCCTCCAACGGGTCCGTGAACGCCATGCACGATTCCTTCACGCCCCTGGGCGGTCTCGTGCCCCTGTGGCTCATGCAACTGGGCGAGGTCGTCTACGGCGGCGTGGGCTCGGGCCTCTACGGCATGCTCATGTTCGCCCTGGTGGGGGTCTTCATCGGGGGTCTCATGGTGGGCCGGACCCCGGAGTACCTGGGCAAGAAGGTGGAAGCCTTCGAGATGAAGATGGCCTCCATCGCCATCCTCCTTCCCTGCGCCGCCGTGCTGCTCGGCACGGCGGTGTCCGCGCTGGTGCCGGCCGCGGCGGCCTCGGTGAGCAATCCCGGACCCCATGGCTTCAGCCAGATCCTCTATGCCTGGAGCAGCGCCTCCAACAACAACGGCAGCGCCTTCGGCGGCCTTTCCGTCAATACGCACTTCTACAACTACGGCCTGGCCATCGCCATGCTGCTGGGCCGCTTCGGGGTGATCTGGCCGGTGCTTGCGCTCTCGGGATCCCTCGTGAAGAAGAAGTACACGCCCGAGAGCCTGGGCACCCTGCCCACCCACACCCCGCTCTTCGTGGGTGTGCTCGTCAGCGTGGTGCTCCTCGTCGGGGCCCTCACCTTCATCCCGGCCCTGGCGCTCGGCCCCATCGCCGAGCACCTGACCCTTCGCTGACCCAGGGAGACGACCATGGCTTCCCATTCCAAGCAGGATCTCCCGCGGCTCGCGCGTGCGCGAGTCGGGATCCATCGACAGGCCCGGCCCCTCTTCGAGCCCAGCATCGTTCGCCGCGCCGTGGGGGACGCGTTCCGGAAGCTCAGTCCGCTTCACCAGCTCCGCAACCCCGTGATGTTCACGGTGTGGATCTGCAGCGCCTTCACGACCGGCCTGTGGGTCCAGTCCCTGGCCGGCAAGGGGGAGGCGGCCCCCGGCTTCGTCCTCGCCATCGCCTTGTGGCTCTGGTTCACGCTGCTGTTCGCCAATTTCGCCGAGGCCATGGCCGAGGGCCGGGGCAAGGCGCAGGCCGAGAGCCTGCGCCGGTCCCGGCAGGACGTGAAGGCGAAGCGCCTGAAGGACCCCACCCGCCGCGACCAGTTCGTCCCTGACAACGCCTCGGCCCTGCGCATCGACGACGTGGTGCTCGTGGAGGCCGGCGACACGGTCCCCGGCGATGGGGAGGTGATCGAAGGCGTGGCCTCGGTCAATGAGAGCGCCGTCACAGGCGAGAGTGCCCCGGTCATCCGCGAGAGCGGGGGCGACCGCTCCGCCGTGACCGGAGGGACCCTGGTGCTGTCCGACTGGCTGGTGGTCCGCATCTCGGCCAACCCCGGCGAGAGCTTCCTCGACCGCATGATCGCCATGGTCGAAGGCGCCAAGCGCCAGAAGACTCCCAACGAGATCGCCCTGGACATCCTCCTGGCCGGCCTCACGATCATCTTCCTCCTGGCCACGGCCACGCTGCTTCCCTACTCCATCTTCAGCGTGAGGGCCGCGGGGCAGGGCCACCCGGTTTCGCTCACGGTGCTGGTGGCCCTCCTCGTCTGCCTCATCCCCACCACCATCGGCGGCCTGCTCAGCGCCATCGGCATCGCCGGCATGGACCGCATGATCCAGGCCAACGTCATCGCCACCTCGGGCCGTGCCGTGGAGGCCGCGGGCGATGTGGACGTGCTGCTCCTGGACAAGACGGGCACCATCACCCTGGGCAACCGGCAGGCCGTGGCCTTCCTCCCGGCCGATGGCGTGGACATCAAGGCCCTGGCGGATGCGGCCCAGCTCTCCTCCCTGGCGGACGAGACGCCGGAGGGCCGCAGCATCGTGGTGCTCGCGAAGGAGCAGTACGGGCTGCGCGAGCGTGACATCCACGCCCTCGACGCGCACTTCGTCCCCTTCACCGCCCAGACCCGCATGAGTGGGGTCAACCTGGGCGAGCGCCAGATCCGCAAGGGCGCCGCCTCGGCCATCGAGGAGTATGTCCAGGCCCAGGGCGGCCGGTTCCCGGATGACCTCCGCCGGACGGTGGACCAGATCTCCATGGCGGGCGGCACCCCGCTCGTGGTAGCCGAGGGGGCCCAGGCCCTGGGCGTCGTCCAGCTCAAGGACATCGTGAAGGGCGGCATCAAGGAGCGGTTCGCGGAGTTGCGGGGCATGGGCATCCGGACGGTGATGATCACCGGCGACAATCCCCTCACCGCGGCCGCCATCGCGGCCGAGGCGGGCGTGGACGACTTCCTGGCCCAGGCCACACCCGAAGCCAAGCTGAAGCTCATCCGCGAGTACCAGGCGGGGGGGCGGCTGGTGGCCATGACAGGGGATGGCACCAACGATGCCCCGGCCCTGGCCCAGGCCGACGTGGCCGTGGCCATGAACAGCGGCACCCAGGCCGCGAAGGAGGCGGGGAACATGGTGGATCTCGACTCCAACCCCACGAAGCTCATCGAGATCGTAGAGATCGGCAAGCAGATGCTGATGACACGGGGATCGCTCACCACCTTCAGCATCGCCAACGACGTGGCCAAGTACTTCGCCATCCTGCCGGCGGCCTTCGTGGCCACCTATCCGGCCCTTGGGGCCCTCAACATCATGGGCCTCCACAGCCCCCAGAGCGCCATCCTCTCCGCGGTGATCTTCAACGCCCTCATCATCGTCGTTCTCATCCCGCTGGCGCTGCGCGGCGTGAAGTACCGGCCGGTGGGCGCAGCCCAGCTGCTCCAGCGCAACCTGATCTGGTACGGCGCCGGCGGTCTCGTCGTCCCCTTCGTGGGGATCAAGCTCATTGACTGGCTGCTCGTCGCCCTCCACCTCTCCGCCTGAGGAACGTCCATGAACCTCCAGCTTCGTCCGGCCTTCGTCTCCTTCCTCGCCCTGTCCGCGATCACGGGGCTCGCCTACCCTCTCGTCGTCACGGGACTGGCCCGGGCCCTCTTCCCCCGCCAGGCCGCGGGAAGCCTCATCTACCGGGAGGGCAAGGTGATCGGCTCCGAGTGGATCGGACAGTCCTTCACCGCACCCGGGGATTTCTGGGGACGGCCCTCCGCCACCGTCGATGCCGGCGGCAGGCCCCTGCCCTACAATGGGGCCAACAGTGGCGGTTCCAACCTGGCCCCCAGCAATCCCGACCTCGCCAAGGCCGTCCAGGACCGTATCGCCGCTCTGCGGACCGCGGACCCCGAGGCCACCGGCCCGGTCCCTGTGGATCTGGTCACTGCCTCCGGCAGCGGACTGGATCCCCACATCAGCCCGGCCGCGGCCGACTACCAGGTGCGCCGCGTGGCCAAGGCCAGGGGCCTGGATGAGGCGAAGGTCCGGGAGCTGGTCGCGGCCCATACTCAGGGACCGCAACTGAACCTGCTCGGAGAACCCCGCGTCAATGTCCTGGAGCTGAACCTGGCCCTCGACGCCCTCCGATCCAAGTAGCCCATGGCCCGCTCTGACAACCTCCAGGGATTCCGGATAGGGTTACACCATGACGGTTGAACGTCCGGACCCCGACGCGCTCCTGCTCCAGGTGCAGGAAGAGGAGGCCCGGACGCGCCGGGCCAAGCTGAAGATCTTCTTCGGGGCCGCCCCCGGGGTCGGGAAGACCTACGCCATGCTCGCGGAGGCCCGGGAACGCCGCGCCGAAGGGCTGGACGTGGTGGCGGGCGTGGTGGAGACCCACGGACGGGCGGAGACCGCCGCCCTGCTCGAGGGGCTGGAGGTGCTGCCCCGTCACGAGCTGCCCTACGGCGGCCAGTTCCTGCCCGAGTTCGACCTGGACGGCGCCCTGAAACGCCGGCCCGCGCTCCTCCTCGTGGACGAACTGGCCCATTCCAACGTGATGGGGTCCCGCCACGCCAAGCGCTGGCAGGACGTGATGGAACTGCTGGACGCGGGCATCGACGTCCACACCACCCTCAATGTCCAGCACCTGGAGAGCCTGCGGGACGTGGTGGCCCAGGTCACCGGCGTGGTGGTCCGCGAGAACGTCCCCGACACCATCCTGGAACGGGCGGACGAGGTGGAACTGGTGGACCTTCCCCCGGACGACCTCCTGGTGCGCCTGAAGGAGGGAAAGGTCTACCTGCCCGACCAGGCCCGCCACGCCAAGGACCGGTTCTTCCGCAAGGGGAACCTCCTCGCGCTGCGGGAACTGGCCCTCCGCCATACGGCCGAGAGCGTGGACGCCCAGATGCGGCGGTACATGGCCTCGGAGGGCATCCGCAAGACCTGGGCCGCGGGGGATCGCCTGCTCGTCTGCATCGGCCCCGACGAGCTGTCCGCCCGGCTCATCCGCGGCACGCGACGCCTGGCCGGGGCCCTGGGTGCGCGCTGGACCGCCCTCTACGTGGAGACCCCCCAGCACCTCAAGTACTCCGAGGCCGACCGGGCGCGCGTCGAGGCCCACCTGCGGCTGGCGGAGAAGCTGGGCGGAGAGACGGCCGTCGTCGAGGGGGGCGGCCATGCCGCCGAGGACATCCTCGCCTATGCCCACAACCGCAACATCACGAAACTCGTGGTCGGGAAGCCATCCCGGTCCCGCTGGCTGGACCTTCTGCGAGGCTCTCTCGTGGATGACCTGGCCCGGGCCAGTGGCGAGATCGACGTCTTCGTCATCACCGGAGAGTCCGAACAGGAAGCCGCTCCACCGAAAATCACGCGTCGCCTGACCAGTCCCCTGCGGAACTACCTACTCAGCGCCCTCGTGGTGGGCATCGCCAGCGGAGCCGCCGCCCTCGTCTTCCACCGGACGGAACTGGCCGACATCGTCATGGTCTACCTGCTGGGCATCGTGATGGTGGCCACCCGCTTCGGCCGCGGCCCTTCCCTGTTGGCCTCCCTCCTCAGCGTGGCGTCCTTCGACTTCCTCTTCGTCCCCCCGTACTTCACCTTCGCCGTCGGCGACCTCCGCCACGTGGGCACCTTCGGAGTCATGCTCCTCGTGGGCGTGGTCATCGGCAATCTCACTGAACGGATTCGCGCCCAGGCCCGGCTGGCCCGGGGCCGCGAGCAGCGCACCCGGGCGCTCTTCCGGTTGGGCCAGGAGCTGGCCCGCAGCGGCGGTTCCACAGCCATGGTGGGCTCTGCCATCCAGAACGTGGCCACCCAGTTCCAGAGCCATGCCGTGGTGCTGCTTCCGGATGCGGACGGCCGCCTGCAGGCCCCGGCCCACCACCTGTCCTTTCCCCTGAACGAGCAGGAACGGGGCGTGGCCCAGTGGGTCCTCGACCACGGCGAGCCCGCCGGTCTGGGGACCCTCACCCTTCCCGGGGCCCGGGCCACCTACCTGCCCCTCAAGGGTGCCGGAGGAGCCATCGGCGTCATGGGTGTCCTGCCCGATGGCCCCCCCCAATGGGACGAACCCGATCAGAAACAGCTGCTGGAGGCCTTCGCCAACCAGACGGCCCTGGCCCTGGAGCGCGCCCTGCTGGCGGAACAGAGCGCCGCCGACCGCCGGCGGGCTGACGAGGAGCGACTCCGCAACGCCCTCCTCAGTTCCGTATCCCACGATCTGCGAACGCCGCTCGGCGTCATCACCGGAGCCGTCAGCACGGCCCTGGAGACCCCAGGGCTCTCCGAAGCCGGACGGCGCGAACTGCTGCACTCGGCCCAGGAGGAGGCCCAGCGGCTCCACCGCCTGGTCTGCAACCTGCTGGACATCACCCGGCTGGAGGCCGGTTCGCTGGAGGTCCGCAAGGAGTGGATGCCCCTGGAGGAGATCCTCGGCTCAGCCCTCAACCGCCGGGAATTGGCCGACGAGGCCCACCGGGTGCGCGTGCAGCTGCCGCCGGACCTGCCCATGGCCCCCTTGGACGGCGTCCTCCTGGAGCAGGTTCTCCTCAACCTGCTGGACAATGCCCTCAAGTACTCCCCCGCCGGATCCCCCGTGGACATCAAGGCCTGGGCCGGCGAGAAGTCGCTGACCCTCTCCGTCGCCGACCACGGTCCGGGCATCACGGAAGGGGAGGAGGAGCGGATTTTCGAGAAGCTGGCCCGGGGCAAGAACGCCGAGGGCCGTCCCGGGGCAGGCCTGGGCCTGGCCATCTGCCGGGCCATCGTGACCGCCCATGGGGGCAGGATCCAGGCCACGAACCACCCCCAGGGCGGAGCGCAATTCCTGGTGACGCTCCCCCTGGGCGGGACGCCCCCGGCCCTGCCCGAGGAGAGGCCCGCGTGACGGACGCCACCCCTCCCCTCGTCCTGCTCGTAGAAGACGAGCCCCAGATGCGCCGGTTCCTTCGGGTCGCACTGGAAGGCAGCGGCCACCGCTTCCTGGAGGCCGCCACTGCCCAGGAGGGCCTCCTCCTCGCCGCCAGCCACCGCCCGATGGTCATCCTCCTCGACCTGGGTCTCCCCGACATGGACGGCTTGGAACTCACCCGGCGTCTCCGCGATTGGTGCGCCACGCCCATCATCGTCATCTCGGCCCGGGGGCAGGAAGCCGACAAGATCGGCGCCCTGGATGCGGGGGCGGACGACTACCTCACCAAGCCCTTCAGCACCGGCGAGCTGTTGGCCCGCATCCGGGTGGCCCTCCGCCACGAGCGCGGTGAAGGGTCCCCCGAGGAACCCGTCTTCCACCTGGGGCCATGGCGCGTGGACCTCGCCCGGCGTCAGGTGTTCGTCCGGAATGAGGAGGTCCATCTCACGCCCCTCGAGTACAAGCTCTTCACCACCCTCATCCGCCACGCGGGAAAGGTGGTCACCCACCAGCAGCTGCTCCGCGAGGTCTGGGGCGGCGTCCCCGGGGCCCAGCCCCTCTACCTCCGGGTCTACATGACCCAGCTGCGCCACAAGCTGGAGGAGGATCCCTCTCGCCCACGCTACCTGCAGACCGAACCCGGTGTGGGCTACCGGTTGAGGACGGAGGACTAGGCCTCCGTCTCCGCTCCCTGCAGCGCCTCTCCCACGGCCCTGGCCAGGTCCTCGTGGTGGATCGGTTTGGCGAGGACCCTCCGCACGCCAAGGCGCAGGAGGTTGGCCTCCATCTGCTCCTCGTGGAAGGCCGTGAGCACCAGCACGGGCAGATCGGGATCCGCCTTCCGCACCATCCGGGCCACCGTGACCCCGTTCGCACCCGCCATCTGGTAGTCGCAGAGGACCAGGTCCGGCATCAGTTCCGCGACCTTGCCCTGGATCTCCATGGCCGAGGCGGGCATCCACTCCTCCACCTCGTGGCCCGCCTTCTCGAGGCAGCGGCGCAGGTAGAGGCGCATCATCCGGCAATCATCGATGACAAGGACTTTCGGCACGCCTCAGTCTACCGGCAGAAGGGGCCCGGGCCCGGTTCGAATCGGCCGAGAGCTCCGTCCGGGGGCCCTGCATCCCACTCACCCTTCCCGGAGCCCGGATCGGAAGCCACAAGGAATCCGGCGGTTGCATCCAGGAAGCTCCAGGATGCAACCGCCGGAATGCCCGCAAGCCGGAAGGGTGGAGAACCCTACCAGACCTTGATCCGGTCCCCGGGCGCCAGATACAGGGCCTGCCCCGGCTTGACGCCGAAGGCGGTGTACCAGGCATCGACATTGCGGACCACGTTGGGCCGCAGGAATCCGGGCGTATGGGGATCGACGGTCACCTGCTGGAGCAGGGCGGCATCGCGGTACTTCTGTCGCCAGATCTGGGCGAAGCCCAGGAAGAAGCGCTGGTCCCCGGTGAGTCCCTCCAGCACCCGGGCGGGCTTGCCACCCAGCGAGGCGTGGTTGGCGTCGTAGGCGACGTTGAGGCCCGCAAGATCGGCCATGTTCTCGCCGAGGGTCAGCTCCCCGTTCACGTGGGTGCCGGGCAGCGGTTCGTAGGCGGCGTACTGCTTCACCACCTTGTCCGTGAGCGCCGTGAACCGCTTCACGTCCTCGGGGGTCCACCAGTCGGCCAGCTTCCCCTCCTTGTCGAACTTGCGGCCCTGGTCGTCGAAGTGATGGCTGATCTCGTGGCCGATGACCACGCCGATGCCGCCGTAGTTCACCGCCGGATCAGCCTGGGCGTCGAAGAAAGGGGGCTGCAGGATCGCCGCCGGGAACACGATCTCGTTCCAAAGGGGATTGGCGTACGCGTTCACCGTCATGGGCGTCATGCCCCACTCGGTGCGGTCGATGGGCTTGCCGATCTTGTCCAGCTGCCGCTGGTACTCGAACTCGGCCACCCGCGTGGCATTGCCCAGGGCATCCCCCCGCCGCACCACGAGCCTCGAATAGTCACGCCACTTGCTGGGGTAGCCGATCTTCGGCGTGAACTTGGCGAGCTTGGCCCGGGCCTCGGCCTTGGTCTTGGGATCCATCCACGTGAGATGAGCCAGCCGCTGGTCCATGGCCGCGATGATGTGCTTCACCAGGAGGTCCGCCTCCCGCTTCGCCTCGGGCGGGAAGTACTTCGCCACGTAGAGCTTCCCCACCGCCTCGCCCAGGGCGCCGGTGGTGGCGTCCACACCCCGCTTCCAGCGGGGCTGGTTCTCGGGCTGGCCCGAGAGCGCCTTCCCGTTGAAGGCGAACGCCTCGTCCACGAAGGCCTTCGGCAGGTAGGGGGCGGCGTCGTTGAGGGCATGGAAGGCCAGGTAGTCCTTCCAGCCGTCCACGGATTCGCTCGCGATCAGCTTGGCCGTGCCGGCGATGGCGCTGGGGTGGGCGATGATCAGTTCCTTCTGTCCCTGGACGCCCGCCGCGGTCAGCAGCGAGGTCCAGTCCACCCCGGGGTACTTCTGGTCGAGGTCCAGCCGCTGGACCGGGTTGTAGAGCTTCTCGATCTGGCGCTCCTCCACCTTGCTCCAGTGCACCTCGGCGAGCTTCGTCTCCAGGGCGAGGATGCCCTTCGCCCGGGCCTCGGCCCGATCGATGCCCGCCAGCTTGAGCATGGCCGCGATGTAGGCCAGGTACTTCTCCCGGATCTCGACGAACTTGGGGTTCTTCGTGTCCAGGTAGTAGTCACGATCCGGCAGCCCGAGGCCCCCCTGGCCGACGTAGACCGCAATCACATCGGGATTCTTCAGGTCCTGCTGGGGGCCGACCCCCACCGGCATGTCCTCGCCCCGGCGCATGGCAGCACCGAAGACCTGGGCCAATTGGGCCCGGTCGGCGATGGCGGCGATGGCATCCAGCTGCGGCTTCAGAGGCGCCAGGCCCTTGGCCTCGATGCCGGCCTCATCCATGAAGCTGGCGTAGTAGTCGCCCACCTTCTGCTCTTCCGATCCCGGCTTGGCGTCCTTGTGGGCGGCAGCCGCCTCCACGATGCCCTGGGTCCGCTCCTGGCTGAGGTCCCGGAGCCGGGTGAACATGCCGTAGTTGGAACGGTCGGCCGGGATCACGAGGTTCTTGAGGTAGGTCCCGTTGGCATAGCGGCCGAAGTCATCCCCCGGGGCCACGGAACGGTCCATGCCGGCCGTATCCAGACCGAAGTCGCCGAAGGTGGTCTTGGCCTTCTTCGCCACGGGAGCGCCCTTTGCGGCGGGGGCCTGGGCCATGAGAGGCCAGGCGAGGGCCATGGATCCCACGGCCAGTTTCATCAGCAATCCGGTTTTGCGCATGGGATCTCCGACCCAGGAGGGGTTTTTTGGTAAACGCAGGGACGGCCCTGGGGATTAGTCGCCCGACCCCGCCCCCACCGGACCGGACCGCGGGAAGGGGAATGCCATTCCGGCCTAAACCGGCTACGAAATATTTCGTTGATACCTACGAAACTTGTCGTATCTTCGGATCACCCCTTCCCGGAGCCACCCCACCATGCAACCCGCCACCCGCCCCACCGACGCCGAACTGGCCATCCTCCGGGTCCTCTGGGGTCGGGGGCCCAGCACGGTCCGGCAGGTCTTCGAGGTGCTCTCGGCGGAGCGGGAGCTGGGCTACACCACGGTGCTCAAGATGCTCCAGATCATGGATGAGAAGGGGCTGGTGAAGCGCGACGATTCGGACCGCACCCACATCTTCTCCGCCCGCCACACCCAGTCCCAGACCCAGCAGCACATGCTGACGGACCTGCTGGACAAGGCCTTCGGCGGCTCGGCCACGAGCCTCGTCATGCAGGCCCTGGCCACCCGCCGGGCCAGCCGGGAGGAGCTGGAGGCGATCCGCAGGCTCATCGACCAGGCCGAAGGAGGGAAACCGTGAACACCCTGCTCCAGCTCGTCCGGGAACCCTGGGCCCAGGCCCTGGGCTGGTCCCTGCTCCACTTCCTCTGGCAGGGCGCCCTCCTGGGTGGTTTGGCCTGGGTCATGCTGATGCTCCTCCGGGGGGCCAGCGCGAAGGCCCGGTACGCCCTGGCCTGCTTCGCCCTGCTGATGATGGTGGCGGCACCCGTGCTCACCTTCCTGCACCTGCGGGCCCTCCCCGCCACGGCCGCGGGCGCCGAAGCCGTGCGGCTCGTGGTGGAGGACGCCGCCGCGGGTCCGTTGCCCCTCGCCCTGCGGGCCCAGAGCGTCCTCGAAGGCACCCTGCCCTGGCTGCTGGCGGGCTGGGCCCTGGGCGTGGCGGCCCTGTCCCTCCGCTTCCTGGGCGGCTGGGTGTGGCTCCAGCGCCTGCGCCGCCGCCATGCGGGACCGGTACCGGCCGAGTGGCACCTGGTGCTATCCCGCCTCTGCCGGGAGCTCCGGCTCAGCCGAACGGTGCGCCTGCTGCAGTCCGCCGCGGTGGAGGTGCCCACGGCCCTCGGCTGGCTCCGGCCGGTGATCCTCCTGCCCGCCTGCGCCCTCACAGGCCTGACGCCGGACCAGCTGGAGGCGGTGCTGGCTCACGAACTGGCCCACATCCGCCGCGGCGACTTCGCCGTGAACCTGCTCCAGACCCTGGTGGAAGTGCTGCTCTTCTACCACCCCGCCGTGTGGTGGCTCTCCGGCCGCATCCGCGCCGAGCGTGAGCTCTGCTGTGACGACGTGGCCGCCGCCCTCTGCGGAGATCCCCTCACCCTGGCCCGCGCCCTCGCCGTGCTCGAGGACCTGCGGGTGCCCCGTCCCCAGCCCGTCCAGAACCTGGCTCTCGCCGCCAATGGAGGTTCCCTCATGCACCGCATCCGGCACCTGCTCCACCCCAGCCACCCCGTCTCCCCTCGCGCCCGGGTCGGCGCCGTGGCCCTGCTGACCGTGAGCCTGCTCGGCGCGGCCGGCGTGGCCCTGCAGGACAAGGCCCCGACTCCCAAGCCGAGCGCGCCGCCCGCCGCGCCCCAGCCCCCGCGGCCCGACGGACACAACGTCCGCATGAAGGTCGTCGACGGCGACCGGAAGCTGGATGTCCGGATGAAGGGCGAGGTTCGGCTCAACCCCGAGGCTCCGGAACCCGTCGTGGTACCCGGCGCCGGCAGCTTCCGCGTGGAGGAAAAGAAGGGCGGAAGGGTCCGCACCTATGACGCCACGAAGGACAAGCAGACCTACGCCGTGGACGGGCAGGAGAAGGCACTGGACCCCGAGGGGAGGGACTGGGTGCGCGCCGTGGTGAGGGATGCCGTCAAGGCCCAGGCCGGGCAGGCCAAGGCCCGGGTGATGGAGGTCCGGGCCCGGGAGATGGCGGCCCAGGCGAAGGAGATGGAGGCTCACGCGAAGGAGCTCCAGCTGAAGCTGGAAAAGGAACTCTCTCCTGAAGCCCAGGCAAGGATTCAGGCCGACCTGGCGCGGGCCCAGAAGGACCTCGAGCGGGCGCAGCGCATCCGGGTGGAGGTGGTCGAGCAGGATGGCGACCGCCACATGGTCATCCACCAGGACGGGAAGGAGAAGGATGTCATCGTGAAGCGCTTCCACCGGAAGGGCGAGGCCGACGAACTGCCCGGGGACGGCGACGATCCGCAGATGGAGATGGCCGAGCTGAAGGCCGAGATGGAGGCCCTCCAGATCCGCATGGAGCAGCTGCAGCAGCGCATGAGCCGGATGCCGAAGGCACCCAGGGATCCCAGGGCCCCGGTCCCACCCCCTCCGCCTCCGCCGCCGCCGCCTCCCCCTCCGGTGCCCCAGCCCCCTCCGCCGCCACCGGCCCCTCCTGAGCCGCCGGGCAACTGACACAACCCTCAAGCAACGGGCCCGCAACGGGCCCGTTTTCACAAGGCGAGGAGGAAGGCTTCCACCCGCTCCCAGTCGCGCGTCACGGGAAAGGGCGGCAGGGCGGCGCGGACCTGGGCGGCGTAGCGCTTGCCGCCCGGATCCTCGCGGGGCAGCATCAGGCGCGGATCCAGTACGGCCACCACGCCCCGGTCGTCCCGCTTGCGGATGAGGCGGCCCAGGCCCTGCTTCAGCTTCAGGGTCATCATGGGCACCTGGATGCCCACGAAGCCGAGGCCGTCGCGCGTGGCGTCGGCTTCGCGGATGCGGGCCTGCAGCAGCGGATCATCGGGGGGGGCGAAGGGCAGGGACGCCACCACCACCAGGCTGAGCGCCTCACCCGGCAGGTCCACGCCCTGCCAGAAGCTGGCGAGGCCGAGCAGCGCGGCGGAGGGCGTGGTGCGAAAGCGCTCCAGGAGCTGGGTGCGGGAGAGGCCGTCGCCCTGCACGAAGAAAGTCAACTCCGGCAGGGCCTCCTTCAGCCGGGGCTGGAAGGCCGCCAGCATCTTGCGGCTGGTGAAGAGCAGCAGGGCGCGGCCCCGGCTGGCCCGCAGCAGGCGCTCCATGGCCTCGAGGGAGGCCTCCACCCAGGCCGGATCGCCCACGCCGCCGGACCCCGCCCGGCGCTCGGGCAGGCCCGGTGGCACGAAGAGCAGGCCCTGGGCCTCGAAGTCGAAGGGGCTCTCCACATGCTCGGCGGCCTCCACCTCGGCCCTCGAAAGGCCCAGCCGAAGCCCGAGTCCATTGAAGCCGCGACCGTCACGAAGGGTGGCGCTGGTCATCACCACCGTCTCGAAGCCGCGGCGGATGTGCTGGTGGAAGAAGGGGCGGACGTCCACGGGGTTGGACTTGAAGTGCACGAGGTTCGCCCCCTCGCGGCTCAGCGTGGACACCCAGCCCGGTGGCTGCGCGAAGATCTGCTCCATGCGGGAGAAGGCCGTGCCCACGCGCTCCCCGAGGCGGCCCCAGAGGGGATTGTCCTGATCCACCACCGCCAGGCGGCGCACCTCCATCCAGAGGGGATGGCCCGCCTCCACCCAGGCGCCCACGGCGTCGGCCAGTGCCTTCAGCTCGGCCGTGGCGCCCAGGAGGGGCTGGACGCCCCCATCCATGGGCACCCAGGCCATGAGGTCCCCCCAGGCCCGCTCCCAGGGCCCCAGCAGGGTGGTCAACCCCGCGCCCTGTCCGGCCGCGGCCTCGCGCAGATCGGTGAAGAGCAGGTGCATCGCGCGGCTGGACCAGGCCTCGGAACAACTCTCCGTGAGCTGCTCCTCCAGGTCGTGGGCCTCATCGAGGATGAGCACCGGCGCGTCCGGCAGCACCTGGCCGAAGGCGGATTCCCGCAGCACCCGATCCGCCAGCAACAGGGCATGGTTCACGATGATGAGGTCGGCCTCGGCCACCTCCTGGCGCAGTTTCGTGAGGAAGCAGTCCTCGTAGCGCGGGCACTGGCGGCCCGTGCAGCGCTCGGCCCGGGCGTTGACCTTGTCCCAGAGGGGGGACTCGCCCTCCCCGAAGCGGCCCAGTCCCTCGCGGTCGCCATCCGGCGTCTCCCCAGCCCAGCGCTGCATCGCCATCCAGAGCTGCTGGTCGGTGCGGGTCATCTCCGCAGGGGGCGCCTCGCGCACCTGCTCCCAGGCGGCCTTGCAGAGGTAGTTGGCCCGGCCCTTGGCCAGCACCGCCTTCACGGGGCGCCCCAGGATGCCCGCGGCGCGGGGCACGTCCTCCTCCAGGAGCTGGCGCTGGAGCTGCTTGGTGCGGGTGGCCACCAGCACCGGCGTGCGCCCGGCGGCCAGGGCCGGCACCAGGTAGCCCAGGCTCTTGCCCGTGCCCGTCCCCGCCTCCACGGCCTGCAACACCGCGTCGGGCCGGGCGTCCACCTCGGCCCCGGCGCCCCGCCAGCCCTGGAAGGCCGCGCCGCCCTCCAGCACGGCGTTGTGCACCAGCTCCGCCATGCGCCGCTGGCCGGGCCGTTCCTCCGCCCCAGGGAAGCAGGCGAAGATCCGTCCCTCCGGCGGGGCGAAGAATCGGTCCATGGGATGCGCCATCGGATCAGTGTGCAGCAAGGGCGTAAAAAGGGCGAACAGCTGGTCGCGGAAGTCACGGAAAAAGGCTGGAAGGCACAGAAGAAAACGGATCTTGCATCAGACCGGCACTGTTCCGCGTCCTCTGCGAACTTCTGCGCCTTCCGCGACCAGCGCCTTGGCCTTAGCCAGGCCCTCCCCTTACTTGTGGTAGTCCTTCCCCCGCAGGATGGCGAAGGCCCGGTAGAGCTGCTCCAGGAGCATCACCCGGCTCAGCTCGTGGGGGAAGGTCAGGGGCGAGAGGCTGATCTGCTCCCGGACCTCCGCCTTGAGGGACGGATCGAAGCCGTGGCTGCTGCCGAGGACGAAGGCCAGGCTCTCCCCCCGGTCCATCCGCTCCCCCAGCCACCGGGCCAGGGCCTCGCTGTCACGGAGTTTTCCCTCCGGCGTGAGCAGGACGGGGCATTTCACGCCCTGGATCCGCGCCCGGATGCGAACCGCTTCGTCCTTCAGCTGGCGGGCCGGGTCCCCCTTCCCCTCCGGCAGTTCCACCAGGTCCACCCGGGCGTACGGCCGGAGCATGTCCAGGTAGTGCTTCGCCAGGTCCCGGCAGGGGTCCAGGCGCAGGCGGCCGACGGCGATGAGATCGAGGGGGTACATGGATCCCTTGTGAAGCGATACTGGAGCCCGATGTGATGAATACCCCTTGGCAGGGGCGCGGGTTGGCGGGACCATCCTGACGTACTGCATGCCCAAACAGGAGGTTTCCCGGTGCGACGTTCGATGCGACTCTCCCTCTCGGCCCTGATGCTTGCGCCGATCTTCATCGGTTGCGGAAGCAACATCCCGACGGCGCCGCCCCCGGCCGCCAAGGAGCCGTACGACATCCTGCAGAACCTCAAGTACCTGGCCGTGCGCAAGGACTTCCCGCAGGTGACGCTCATCGCCCCCATCACGCCGGACGTGGTGTTCCCCTCCGCCCGGCAGTTCCACAAGGACGCCCAGCAGATGGGCATCACGCTCACTCCGGATGAGCTGAAGGGCCTGGGCATCGACGAGAAGCTGGCCGCCCGCCTCGACGACCTGCCGGGCAGCGGAACCGACGACTACACCATCAAGGACGCCCGCCTCGCCTTCAATGCCGGCATCTACCGCCTCCTGAAAGGCCTCACGCCCAAGTCCTGGGAGAAGATCGACAGCATGGGCATCAACGACAACCAGGCCGGCCGCGCCTACGGTTCCCAGGCCATCGTCAAGGACATGAGCCTGGGCTTCGGCGGCCAGAAGATCATGACCGTCAGCTGCCTCAAGAAGCCCGATGGCACCTGGGGCGTCTCCCTCATCCGCTACGAGGTCAACCCGAAGTCCCTCAAGCAGGACTGAGTCCAGCACCCATTCCGCAGGAAGCCCCCCGCGCCGGGGGGCTTCCCGCGTACCCCCATCACCGTGGCTTGCTATGCTTGGCCCGCCGGGCCGGAGGCCAGGAGATCGTTGGGAGGTCGCATGACCGAACACGTGAATCTCTTCGAGAACGTGAATCGCCAGTTCGACGAGGCCGCCGACGTGCTGGACTTCTCCCAGGAGATCCGGGAGCTGCTGAAGACCCCCTACCGCGAGATCACCGTCACCATGCCCATCCGCATGGACGACGGCAGCCTGCGCGTCTTCAAGGGCTACCGCGTCCAGCACAACGGCGTGCGAGGCCCCCAGAAGGGCGGCTTGCGCTACCACCCCGGCGTGGACCTGGACGAGATCCGCGCCCTGGCCAGCCTCAACACCTGGAAAACGGCCGTGGTGAACATCCCCTTCGGTGGCGCCAAGGGCGGCGTCCAGTGCGATCCCGCGAGGATGTCCCAGCACGAGCTGGAGATGCTCACCCGCCGCTACATCTCCAAGCTCTCCATGGTGCTTGGCCCCACGCGCGATGTGCTGGCCCCGGACATCAACACCAACGCGCAGACCATGGCCTGGGTGCTGGACGAGTACGGCCGCAAGAACGGCTACCAGCCCGCCTGCGTCACGGGAAAACCCCTCGAACTGGGCGGCAGCCAGGGCCGCGAGGCCGCCACCGGCAAGGGTGTGGCCATCGTCACGCGCGAGGCCTATGTGGGGGTCATGGGCCGCTCCATCGAAGGCGCGCGGGTCGTCCTCCAGGGCTTCGGCAACGTGGGCAGCCACACCGCCCACTTCCTCGCGGAGATGGGCGCGCGCCTGGTGGCCGTGGCGGATGTCGGCGGAGCCGTGCGGCGGAGCGAGGGCCTGGACGTGCCCGCTCTGGCCGCCTATGTCCGGCAGAATCGCGGCTCCGTGGCGGGCTTTCCCGGCGGCGAGGCCTTCCCTCCTGCGGAACTCTGGAGCCAGGACTGCGACATCCTTGTTCCGGCGGCCCTCTGCGCCGTCCTGGATGGGGATACGGCTCCCCGGGTGCGGGCCCCCCTCGTCGTCGAGGGCGCCAACGCCCCCGCCACCCCGGAAGCCGACCGCGTCTTCCGGGAGCGGGGCATCCTCCTCATCCCTGACATCCTCGCCAGCGCCGGCGGCGTGATCGTCTCCTACTTCGAGTGGGTGCAGAACCTCCAGCAGCAGTACTGGGAGGAGGCCGAGGTCTTCGAGAAAGAGGAGCGGATCCTCGTGCAGGCCTTCCGCGACGTGCAGGCGAAGGTGCGGGAGCACGCCTGCACGTGGCGCACCGCCGCCCTGATCCTCGCCCTGGACCGCGTCCGGACGGCGAACGAGCTGCGAGGCTGGTAAGTCAAGGGATGCCTGCGTCTATTTGCGGTGGCAATTCCTTGTACCGCCTGGAAAAATGGAAGGCTGTGCCGGGGGGGCGTCCCGAGACAACCCGGCCGGGAGGATCCATGTCCAAGAAGAACATCGTGCACGTCGTCGGCACCGGCACCATCGGCGAGCCGCTCATCGGCCTCCTCACGGAGTTCCAGAAGGAGCTGGGCATCGACGAGGTCACCTTCCACAAGAACAGCGTCAACGAACGGCCGAAGGTGAAGGCCCTGCTCAAGCGCGGCGCCAAGCTGGTGGCGGACGCCGACAAGGTGGAGGGCTTCAAGGCCTGGGGCATCGAGCCCGCCATGCTGCACGACCAGGCGCTGGAAGAGGCCTCCGTCGTCATCGACTGCAGCCCCAAGGGCCTGGACATGAAGGAGAAGCTCTACTCCAAGTACGAGCACAACACCAAGGGCTTCATCGCCCAAGGCAGCGAATTCGGCTTCGGCACCATGTACGCCCGCGGCATCAACGACGACGTGCTCAAGAAGAGCGGCAAGTACGTCCAGGTCGTGAGCTGCAACACCCACAACCTCTCCTGCATTCTCGACACCCTGGCCCTGAGCGAGGGGGAGGACAACCTGGTCGAGGGCACCTTCGTTTGCATGCGCCGCGCCAACGACATCAGCCAGGTGAAGGACTTCAGCCCCGCGCCCCAGGTGGGCAGCCACAAGGACGGCAAGTTCGGCACCCACCACGCCCGCGATGCCTACCACCTGTTCCAGACCCGGGGCATCGAGCTGAACCTCTTCAGCAGCGCCGTGAAGCTGCCCACCCAGTACATGCACAGCCTCTGGTTCGACCTGCGCCTCAAGCGCCCCACCACCCTGGAGGCCCTCAAGAAGCGCATCAAGGCCAACGACCGCATCGCCGTCACCGAGAAGAAGGACGCCAACACCGTCTTCTCCTTCGGCCGGGACCAGGGCCACTTCGGCCGCATCCTCAACCAGACCGTGATCCCCCTCAGCACCATGACCATGCCCAGCGAGAACCGCGTGGTGGGCTTCTGCTTCACCCCCCAGGATGGCAACAGCCTGCTCTCCAGCGTGGCCGCCGCCCTGCGCTTTCTCCACCCCGCGGACTTCGAGCAGCGCATCCAGGTGCTGAAGCCGTACTTCTTCGATGAAGTGTAGGGGCTTGGACCGCTGCGCGATCCGAGTCAGGGGCCCGCATCGCGGGCCCTTTTCATAGAATGCTTTTTCTACCTCGGGCCGCACCGCAGCCTGAGCCAGGGATGGACCCATGAACCTGAACGCCTCCGTGGACGCCGCCGCCCGCGGCCTCCTGGGCCGCCTGCTGGCGCGGGATGGCGTGGTCCTGCGCATCACGGAGGTAGAGGCCTACGGGGGGCCCGAGGACAGCGCCAGCCACGCCCGGCACGGGCGCACGGCCCGCAATGCGGTCATGTGGGGCCCCCCGGGCAGGGCCTACCTCTACTTCTGCTACGGCGTGCACTGGATGCTGAACGTGGCCACGGGACCCGAGGACTCCGCGGCCGCCGTGCTCATCCGCGGCGCCGAGGTGATCGCGGGCCTGGAGACGGTCCTCGCCCGGCGGAAGGCCGCCCGGGCCACGCCCGGACTCTGCACGGGCCCCGGCAAGGTGGCCCAGGCCCTGGGCCTGGACCGCAGCTTCAACGGCCATGACCTGACGGCCGAGGGTGGGCTGGCCCTGCGCCCCGGCTCCCCGCCCGCACACATCGTCGCCGGCCCCCGCCTCGGCATCGCCTTCGCCACTCCGGGGGACCAGGCCCGCCGCTGGCGCTTCGCCGATGGCGACAGCCGGGCCGTGGCTCAGCGGAAGGCCCTGAAGCCCTTGTGAAGGGGGCCGCCCCGCCCCATACTCAACGTCCGCCACAACCGGGCCTTCGCGGGGGCCGGGTCCCGTGGCCACCACACACCTGTGGTGATCAGCGCAAACGGGGGTGACCGGTTTCGACAGGTCGTGATCCGGGTGCCTGGTGCAGGCGGGGGTTGGACGGCTGGCCCCCTCATCAAGCCGCCCAAATCAAACTGCCAACGATAACTTCGAACTGGCTCTCGCTGCCTAGGGCAACCTAGGCTCCGAGCGAGTCCCCGGGATCTCTGGGTACCGGGCTCGTTAAACCCCTGAAAGGGTGGCTTCGGCCTGCCGGACAGGGCACCAGATGGGCCGCCCCGACGCCCCCTGAGGGCGGCCGAGACCAGGGGGCGCACGTCCCGAGCGGCTCGTCCGTTCCCCGCCGGGAGGTTTCAAGAGCGGACCAAGCCTGTGGAAGAGCCGCCATCCGGCATGTCTTGGACGTGGGTTCGACTCCCACCACCTCCACCAACACGTTGTCCGAGGGCATCCGACGGCATTCGATTCATTCAATGATTTCAATGAATCAACGCCAAAGGGTGTCCAGCTGGATTCGAGCGCATCCGTTGCGATCCGTGGGTAACTGGGGGCATGATTTGGGGCAACTGGGGCTCGCCCCCATGGAGTTGCCCCCATGCCCTTGACCGATGCCGCACTGCGCAAAATCAAGGCCGGCGTGAAGCCTGTTCGGCTCCACGATGAGCGCGGCCTCTACTTGGAGGTCGCCCCAAGCGGGGGCAGGTGGTGGCGCCTGAAATACCGCTTCGACGGCAAGGAGAAGCGTCTCTCGCTGGGGGTCTACCCCGAGGTGGGATTGAAGGAGGCCCGGGCGCGCCGGGACGAGGCGCGGAAGCTGCTGAGCGAGGGCGTGGACCCCGGCGAGCACCGGAAGGCCAGAAAGGCCGCCAAGGCGGACCGCGCAGCCAACAGCTTCGAGGTCGTGGCCAGGGAGTGGGTGAAGAAATACGCCCCGACCAAGACCAAAAAATACTGGGATGGCGTCCTTCGGCGCTTCGAACGCGACATCTTTCCCTGGATTGGGGAGCGGCCGATCTCGGACATCACAGCCCCCCAGCTGCTCGAGGTGATCCGGCGCATCGAGGCCCGCGGGGCCATCGAGACGGCCCATCGTGCCCGGGGAACCTGCGGGCAGGTGTTCCGGTATGCGGTGGCTACCGGGCGGGCAGAGCGCGACCCCTCCGGAGACCTTCGAGGAGCCATCCCCCCGGCACAAGGTAAGCACATGGCGGCCACTACAGACCCGAAGCAACTGGCGGGCATCCTGCAGGCCATGGAGGGCTACGAGGGCGGCCTTGTTGTGCGCTGCGCCCTACGCCTGGCCCCCCTCGTCTTCGTGCGCCCGGGGGAACTCCGTCAGGCCGAGTGGGCCGACATCGACCTCGTGGCTGCCGAGTGGCGCTACCTCGTCACCAAGACCAAGACGCCACACATCGTGCCCCTCAGCTCCCAGGCCGTGGCAATCCTGAAGGAGATCCAGCCCCTGACTGGCAATGGGCGATTCGTGTTCCCGAGCGCACGGAGCAGCGCACGCCCCATGAGCGACAACGCCATCTTGGCGGCACTTCGGCGCATGGGCATCGGCAAGGAAGAAATGAGTGGCCACGGGTTCCGGGCCGTCGCCCGGACCCTCCTAGAAGAAGAGCTGAACTTCCGCGCTGATTTCATCGAGCACCAGCTAGCCCATGCCGTGCGCGACCCCAACGGGCGGGCCTACAACCGCACCACCCACCTCGAGGAACGGCGCAAGATGATGCAGGCCTGGGCGGACTATCTGGATTGCCTTAAGACGGGGGGCCCTATGAATGCCTGACCTTCCAGCAAATCCTGCGATCTGGTGCAGGTGTATCAGCTTCTCCAACTAGGCGTGGCAATCAGGATGCTCGGTAGCACGGGTTTGGGATTAAACTTGCATCAGGCTCACCAGTGAATTCATGTCTGACTTCACCGTCCCGTTGCTACCAACCCCTCAGGGGCCGCATGACACCGACACGGTACTCAGATCCCGAAATTCGCCCGGCTCTGCGCCAACGAGTGCTTGCGCCGCACGATGGTGATCCAGACACAGTGATAATTGAGGAACTCGGCCTGTGTCGTGGTCTCGTGCGTGTAGACCTCGCCGTCGTGAACGGCATCATCCATGGGTACGAGATCAAGTCAGATCGCGACAGCCTGCACCGGCTCGAAGGGCAGGTCGACCTCTACAGCAAAGTGCTGGACCGAGCGACGCTCGTGACCTCCGAGCGCCACCTCGATGCGGCACTCGGGCTGCTGCCCTCGTGGTGGGGAGTGCAACGTGTTGAACCCACCCCCAGTGGGTCTCCCATCTTGAAGACGGTGCGACGCGGCCGCTCTAACACAGGTATGGACGCACGGGCTCTGGTAGAGCTGCTCTGGCTCGAAGATGCGCTCGAACTGCTTGAAGGCCACGACGCAGCCAGAGGGGTGCGCGGAAAACCGAGGCGCTTTGTGTGGGACCGCGTTTGCGAGGCAATTGATATAGAAGTAATTGCTGCGACAGTCCGGGAGAAACTCAAGGCCAGGGTAACGTCGCCAGCCCCTCTGCCACCGTCGTGAGATGGTGAATCGTACCAAGCCGTCGCCATGCCTCCGGCGAGCCCAGGCTCGGTGCACCATCGGCCGCATCTCTCATTGAGGTGCAACCGGCACAGTGGGCTACACCATCGAAGTAACTGGTCAGGTGCCCGTAGACCAGTTGGGTCGCAAGCTGAGGGAACTGCTCGCTCGGAGGTGTCTTCCGGGTGCTCTCCCCTTTGATCAAGAGCCACTCATCCACATGTGCATAACGGACGGCCGCCGAGGCCGCCATGATTCGTGGGTCAAAGTCCTCGACCCCTTGGGGGTGTTGGATGCCGCAGTCGCTAAAAGTCGGAAGCCTCTGAATTCGTTCGCGATTCGCGTAGAGTCCATTCCGCCAGGCTACCCATTCGGAACGTTCCACCACCGCAGCTGAGTTCGTGTCCACGACCCCCATGCTCATCGGAAAGGCGCATCCTGACACCGTAAGGGTGCGCCAACGTGTCAGATCCGGGATGGCGGCAAGGAACATGTCCGTCAAGCTCATCACACCGTCGGAGACCATGTCTTCGACTGGCCCGAGGTCCACTATCAGGTCAACTTGATTAGCACTGAGCCCGTGCCTCGATAGAAAGTCCTGGATTCCTGCCCTGACGGAGCCGGCCTCGAACTCCTCCCTCAAAATGCGAAGGGCGAACCCGTGTGAACGATTTGCCAGTGCTGCAATGAGGTCCGCAGTACGGTTGATTCCCGTCACTGGTACGAATGGAATGCCAGCTGAGGTCGCACGCTGGAAGACCTCCTGTGAGGCACCTGGGCCGTCGGGTGCGATTTCCCGAGTGTCAAGAAAGACGCGCTGGAAGCCTGCTGTGCTGGTAGCGAGGTCTTTGAATGCTGTGTCGAGATGTTTGGTAACCGTGGCCGCCTTGTCGGGCTTCCGCTCTACAATTTCGAGAAGTGGCGTGATGCTGGCCCGCAGTGCTGGCGCCAGCGAGCGGAGGGCTGCTTTCTCCCCGCGCTTCACCTTCAGCACTGGCACGTAGTGGTTCGGAGCAAAGGTCATGTAGCCTCCGATCGAGGTTTCCACAGTTCGAGAGGGGCGAGCTCACGTGTAAGGCTGTCGTAGTAAGACAATAAACCACTTACTGGATCAGCGCTCCCGCTTGAGAAACAAACTTGGATCACCGTATCGACCGTGCCAATCGGATCGATCCTGGCTTGAATCGCGGATACCCCATGCTCGTCACAAAGGCGGATAAGCATGGCCTCAAGCACCACAAGGCGTCCTGCCAGTGCGTCGCGGACCTCCGGAATATCCTTGATTGCACGGAGTGCACGCTTATCGCCCGACGCAGCGATGAGTTGCCCCTGAGCTGCCAGGGCAAAAAGTTGGGCCTCACCGGGGTCAATGTCCGGAATTCCTGCAAGTTTGTCGAGCCACTCGGCGTTAGCTGATGGCATGGTTGGCAGGGCATAAGCCATTGGAATTAATGCATCACTCACGGCATCGCCATACCGACTTCGCAACCGTCCCCTTCGCAACATGTGCGGCAGTGCCGGAAGACGGCCACATTCTGACTGATCGACACCAAGGGCTAGGACTGCCTCGTCGAATAATCCGGCGACGGATAGCTTGCAGAATATGTCTGTATCAACCAGCAGTCGCATCGGTTTCGGGATCCCCGTACACGCATCGGAGTAGCTGTCGGTCGCTCTCTGCGGCCGTGTCAAGGTCCACGTAACGATCAAACCACTGACGTAGCGTCCGCCGCGCGCCGCTGGCACGGTACAAGGCCTTCACCGCCATCGTCGCCCTCGAGTAGTCGCCAGTCTGGCGCGCCCATGAATAGATGATGGCGCTCGCGTCGGCTCCGGTGATTTTTTCTTGTGCGGCCGCCATTTGCGCCAGGTGGCGAAAATTACCACCGTTGATTTCGGGTACTTGGTCAGAGCCAATTAGAACCCGCGTGGCGAATTGATCCGCGCGAAGTTCGATATCGGCTTCGTCTGAGACCCCCGCGTCCTCGTCCACCACGGGCTGATCCGGTGCGCAATCGCCCGCAGAGATGTGTCCGACTTCGTGAGCGACGATGAATGCAATGCGCCCCGGCTCGTCATGCCTATGACCTAGCAGCACCACAGGTCGACCCTCGACGACGCAAGCGAGGCCTTGAAAACATGGGGCTGGCATTACCTCAAGGGGCACCACCGGAATGCTGCGCTCCCAGAGATCCAATAAAAGATCGTCTAGGCGCAAGGCGCCCGAAGACCTCTGGATGCTGTCCCTCCAATCCAGCGCATTGGTTGGAAGTGGCTGCACTGGGACGTCTGAGTTACGCAGGCTGCGAACCACAGCACCCGCGACACGTAGGGCTGAGTGAATCGCTGGGCCGAGCCGATCTCTGTTGATGTCACGAACACGACGAAGTTGGGCCCGATCGTAGGTTGGGGCGGCGAGGTCTCGATTGGCGTCTCGCACCTCTGCTACTGACCGCCCAAGGAAGCGGGCAACGCGCACCTCAATTTCGGGGAGAAGAGAGGGATCCTCCGCACAACTGGCATCCCACCAATCAGGCAGGATCGCTGGACGGACAAAATCAGCCTTGAAACCGGCTCGGGACAAGCGGTTCATCAGGGTAGGGAAGGTGTGCCTCGCCAGTGGGTTACTCCGTGGTTATTGAGAGCGACTTATCAGAAATCGATTCGCACTTCGGCCCTCATCATGCCTGGGACAGGGCCACTGCTCTATGAGACTTTACTCTGTCCTTCTCTGAAACCCGTGTGGTTCCCTGGCTGTCGGGAGACCACAGAACAAAGGGCTGGACCTGATCGGGCCTGTCTGGGGGTCCTGGACTGGCCTCGCCGATGACGAACCAGCCTCACCTCAAGGGTTGCCCGGCTAGGCTGGACCCATGACCCTCGAATCGTTTGTCGCCAAGTGGTCGAAGTCCGAGTTGCTCGTGAAGTGGCCGCGCGGAGCTCAGACTTCCGGCTGGGGGTGGGTGCAGTGATGGACCTGGTCGTCATCCAGAATGCTCACCAGGCCCGACTCGACGGCATCCAAAACCTTTTGAGCAAGGCCATCCGCTCCGCGCGTAGGACGGAACACCTACCCATGCGACCGCAGGACCTGGAGCGAATCCGAGGCGCCATGTGCCAGGTGACCGCCATTGTCGACGCCTATCGAGAAGGTCTTTTCGAGCAGGCCCACTCGGTGCGGGTGAAGTGCATTACCGCGGATCTGGAATCCTTGGTTGAAATGCTTACGCCCCTGAGCACGCGGGCGCTGACCCTGGAGGACCAGGAGAAGGTGCGGACCCGGATCAAGAGCTGGACCCGTGAGACCCGACAATGGGTGGCCGTCCTGCCAGTGCAGGAGGTTGCAGCCCGCCTCCCTCCCCGAGACGGGCAATCGGGGGAAGCTCGGATCGCCCGTCTCAAGAGGTGCTGGCTGGAGGCGGATGGGGCCTGGTTCGCGCCACCCCCACGGCGACCAGGGTTCCTCCCAGACCACGTTCCGACCCACTTCCGGGTCGCCGCCCCAGTTCTGCTCCCCGGGCTTGAAGATGATCCGCTGGATAGGAAGCGACTGAAGGAAGATGCTCCAGCATGGACGGCCAAGCCCGGGCCGTTGCTCGAACTCATGGGCTTCGCGGAGGAAGCCCTGCTCATGGAAGTGGGCGGGCCAGACCGCGGGGGTCGCACCACGTTCACCGAACGCCGGAGAAAAGGCTCCCTCCGAGATGCCTTCGCATTCAGCTGTGTGGTGGCCTTCGAGTGGCTCCTCGGCCCCAAGTCCGCGCGCCAGAGTCAGACTATTCGACGCGTGGTCCAGCCCACCGTGTTCGAGCAGTTCATCGTCATGGTTCAGGAGGCGGCCGTCGGTGGTGAGGTCCCGAGGGAGTGGGCCCTCGGGCCCGACCCCGTCCGACGGGCCATCAAGATCCAACGGGCGTGGCAGAGGCTCTTCCGAGCCGCGGAAGTCACCAACGGCTCGGCCTTCGCCGCCCTCCCCGAGGAGAAGCGATTGGCTGCACTGCGGCAATTGAAGCCCCAGATCCAGGTCCGCCTGAGGCAGGGTGTGGTGTCTTGGGTCTAGGTGAACCGGGACGAGGAACCGAACCTGATTGACCCCAAAAAACCGAAAGTCGAGGTTGGTCGAAATTCTGGAGGGGCTGAGGGACCCAGGCTACGGCATCGGACGGTATGGGATGCCGTCGAATGGCAGGAGCTAAGATGACCTCGACCATAACGACCGGCGATTCGGCTTCAGGTGCAGAATCGGACGCCTTGAGAGCCTGCACGCTGCTGCGACTTCCTGAGGTTCTCCGGGCCAGAGGACGATCTCGCAGCAGTCATTACGGGGACGTCGGCGTGGGCTTGTTCACGCGCCCAGTTAGCCTCGGCGCCAACTGCGTTGGTTGGCCTGAAGATGAGGTGATCGCCCTGAACCGGGCTCGCATCGCCGGGATGAGCGATGAGGGGATCCGCACATTGGTTTTGCGCCTGGAGGCACTGCGGAAGCGGGAGGGCTTCTCAATGGTCCGAGATTGAATTCAGAAGCCTTAATTGACCGTCGGCCTCGGCGCAACGCTCAAGGTCCATATCAGTTAATTTGCATCGCGCTTGGCGGGACTCAGAGAGCCACCTGAGGGGACGCGAAGCCAGCGGACGAGGGGTCAGATCCTCAATGGAAGGCCGCCAATCTCGATTGGAAAGGTCCGCGACCAACCGCGCCTTTCCCGTGCTGGGGCGACCCAGGACGAACCCCACCGGGCACTTTGCCGTCTGGTGCGGGGCACCGTTGTTAACGGATTGCATGGCGAGCACCGACCGGACAACCGAGGGTGCGCCTGAGCCATGGGCAAAGCTGCGAGACCGACGGCCGACGCCTGGACGGGTGGCCTGACGAGGCAGACTTTCCTCTTCACAGGGATAGTCTGCCTCCACCTCAGACCTCCGCCTCCCAGGTGAACAATCGAGGACAATCCACAAATCACCTCTCCTCCATGCACAATAGTGAGTCTCCCCACGCATTTGCGACGAGCGGCACCACGGGTGAACCCACCATGACCCCTGAAGGACTGGCCCGAGAGCACATCGACGCCCAGCTGCGGGAAGCCGGGTGGGTGATCCAGAACCCGAAGGAGATCAACCTCGGCGCGGCCCTCGGCGTGGCCGTTCGGGAGTTCCAGGGCGAGACGGGACCCGCGGACTACGTGCTGTTCATCGAGGACAAGGTGGCCGGCATCATCGAGGCCAAGGCGGAGGGCACCACCCTCAGCGGCGTGGCCGACCAGGCCGCCCGCTACCAGGCCAACCTGCCTGATCACCTCCAGTTCTGGTATCCCGAGCCGCCCTTCCTCTACGAGAGCACCGGGGCGGAGACCTACTTCTGCGACACCCGCGATCCCAACCACCGCTCCCGGAGCCTCTTCACCTTCCACACGCCCCAGGGCCTGAGGGAGCTGCTCCAGGAGCCCACCACCTTCCGCGAGCGGCTCCAGCATCTGCCCCCCCTCGATCCCACCAACCTGCGCGCCTGCCAGGTGGAGGCCATCCGCGGCGCCGAGGCCAGCCTCAAGCAGAACAAGCCCCGCGCCCTGCTCCAGATGGCCACCGGCAGCGGCAAGACCTACACCGCCGTCCAGCTCTGCTACCGCCTGGCCAAGTTCGCCCGGGCCCGGAAGATCCTCTTCCTCGTCGACCGGCGCAACCTCGGCCGCCAGGCCAAGAACGAGTTCGAGCAGTTCGTGGTGCCCGGCGACGGGCGGAAGTTCACCGAGCTGTATCCCGTCCAGCACCTCACCCACGGCGGCCTGGATCCGGCGGCCAAGGTGGTCATCACCACCATCCAGCGCCTCTACGCCAGCCTGCGCGGCGAGGAGGGCCCGGACGACGAGGCCGAGGAGCACAGCGGCTTCGAGGGCGCCATCCGGGACCAGGCGCCCCGGGACGTGGCCTTCAACCCCGCCATCCCCATCGACACCTTCGACCTGGTGATCGTGGACGAGTGCCACCGCTCCATCTACAACCTCTGGCGCCAGGTCCTCGAATACTTTGACGCCTTCCTGCTGGGCCTCACCGCCACCCCCAGCGCCCACACCTTCGGCTTCTTCAACCAGAACCTCGTGAGCGAGTACCCCCATGAGCGGGCCGTGGTGGATGGCGTGAACGTGGGCTACGAGATCTACCGCATCCGCACCGCCATCACCGAGCACGGCGCCACGGTCCAGGCCGGCACCGTGGTGGACCGCCGGGACCGCCTCACCCGCCAGAAGCGCTGGGAGCAGCTCCAGGACGACCTGCCCTACGAGGCCGGCGCCCTGGACCGCTCCGTGGTCGCCAAGGACCAGATCCGCACCGTCCTGACCACCTTCAAGGAGCGCCTGTTCACAGACCTCTTCCCCGGCCGCACCCTCGTGCCCAAGACCCTCGTCTTCGCCAAGGACGACAACCACGCCGAGGACATCGTGCTCATGGCCCGGGAGGTCTTCGGGGAGGGCGACGCCTTCTGCAAGAAGATCACCTACCGCTCCAAGCTCTCGGGGGAGGACCCGGACACCCTGCTGTCGGAGTTCCGCAACAGCTTCTACCCCCGCCTGGCCGTCACCGTGGACATGATCGCCACCGGCACCGACGTGCGGCCCCTGGAGTGCCTGCTCTTCATGCGGGATGTGCGGAGCCAGCTCTACTACGAGCAGATGAAGGGCCGCGCCACCCGCGTCCTCAGCCCCGACGAGCTGCACAGTGTCACCGCCGACGCCCCCGCCAAGACCCACTTCGTGCTGGTGGATGCCGTGGGCGTCACCGAGACGGACAAGACCGACACCCGCCCCCTGGAGCGGGAACCCACCGTGCCCCTGGACCGGCTGCTCCTGCGCGTGGCCCAGGGCGACCGCAGCACCGACACCCTGGCGACCCTGGCGGGCCGCCTCGCCCGGCTGGACCGCCGCGCCACCCCCGATCAGGCCGCCCAGGTGCCCCCGGTGAGCGCCGAGAACGGCCAGGGACCGGGCCTGAAGGCCCTGGCCAACCGCCTGCTGGACGCCTGCGACCCCGATGCGATCACCGACCGCGCCCGGCGGCAGTTCTCCCTGGCCAACGGCACCGAGCCCACCGAGGCCCAGTTCCAGGCCGTGCGCCAGGCCATGAGCGAGGAGGCCGCCAAGCCCTTCCAGCGCCCCGCCCTGCGGGACCGCCTCATCACCCTCACCCGGGAGACCGAGCAGGTCATTGACCATGTGAGCCGGGACGAAGTCCTTTACGCGGGCTTCGACGAGGAGAAGGCCAAGGGCCTCATCCAGAGCTTCCGCACCTTCATGGAGGAGCGGAAGGACGAGCTGCTGGCCCTCCAGGTGCTCTACCAGCACCGGCACAAGGAGCGGCACCTCACCTTCCAGGCCGTGAAGGAGCTGGCTGAGGCCCTGGGCCGCGGCAAACCGCCTCTGGCCCCGGAGCTGCTCTGGAGCGCCTACGCCCGCCTGGAGTCCGACCGCGTGAAGGGCGCCGGCAGCCAGCGCCTGCTCACGGACCTCATCTCCCTCGTTCGCTTCACCCTCGGCGAGCGGCCCGAACTGGAGCCCTTCCGGGACGAGGCCCAGCGCCGCTTCGACGCCTGGCTCGCCGAGCACCAGAAGGGCGGCCAGCCCTTCACGAGCGCCCAGGTGGAGTGGCTCACCCTCTTCAAGGAGCGCATCCAGGCCGCCAGCGCCGTCAGCGTGGATGACCTTGACCAGATGCCCTTCGCCCAGAAAGGCGGCCCCGCCAAGGCCGTGCAGCTCTTCGGCCCCGGCCTGCGTGCCATCCTGGAGGAGCTGAATGAGGTGTTGGTGGCATGAGTGATCTACCCGGAGGCTGGTGCCAGGTTCCCCTGGAGCAGATCGCAGACGTGAAAGGTGGGTTGGCGAAGGGTGGGGCTCGGGCTTCTTCCTTGGTGAGGAGGTTGGTGCCTTACTTACGCGTCGCGAATGTACAGAGGGGCTTCCTGGACCTCACAGAAGTCAAACTCATCGAGGCCACCCCAGAGCAGATCGAAGGTTTGAGACTTCAAGTCGGCGATGTTCTTTTCAACGAGGGCGGCGATCGAGACAAACTCGGCCGAGGCTGGATCTGGAATGGAGAATTGCCAGAATGCATCCACCAGAACCATGTATTCAGGGCGAGAGTCATTCCGGCTCTCGTTGATTCCAAATGGCTCTCCCATTATGGAAACTCGGTTGCACAGAAGTATTTTGAGAAGGAAGGCAAACAGACGACGAACCTGGCCTCGATTGGACTCAACAAGCTGAAGGCCCTGCCAGTCGTCCTCCCTCCCCTCGCCGAGCAACGCCGCATCGTGGCCAAGCTGGAGGAACTGTTCAGTGAGCTGGACGCCGGGGTGGAGGCCCTGCGCCGGGCCCAGCGCCGCCTCACCCGCTACCGCCAGGCCCTCCTCCAATCCGCCGTCACCGGCGAACTGACAGAGGAGTGGCGGGAGCAGCACACCCACGACATCAAGCTTGGGAAGCTTGCGTCCGGATGGCCGACTGGATGGCGTCAGGTGTCGGTAGAGCAGATTGCTGTTCAGGTGGATTACGGCAGTTCAGCGAAGACCCAGCAGAGCGCGACAGGTATTCCTGTCGTTCGCATGGGAAACATCCAGGATGGGCGCATCGTGATGGATGATGTGAAGACCCTTCCGATCAACCACCCAGAATTCCCGAAGCTTCTCCTCCAACCTGGCGATCTGCTTTTCAACCGGACGAATAGTGCTGAGCTAGTCGGGAAATCCGCTGTGTTCAGGGGGAAAGAACCAACCTCTTTCGCTTCCTACCTGATCCGAGTGCGGCTCAATGACTCCTGCCTCCCAGAATGGCTGGCGGTCTTCATCAATTCCAGTTTCGGGCGGCGCTGGGTGGCCTCTGTGGCGAGTCAGCAGGTTGGTCAGGCCAATGTGAATGGCAGCAAGCTTCGTGCGCTCCAATTCCCCTTACCCACCATCAAGGAGCAAGAGGTCATCCTCGCCGAACTCGACCGCCGCCTCTCGGCCGCGGACGCCCTGGAGGCCACCTTCCAGACCAGCCTCCGCCGCGCCGAGCGCCTGCACCAGTCCATCCTCGAACGAGCCTTCCGCGGCGAGCTGGTGCCCCAGGACCCGAACGACGAGCCCGCCGAGGCCCTCCTGGCCCGCCTGAAGGCCACCGCCGCCGACGCCCCCGCCCCCCACCGCCGGGGCCGCCCCCCGAAGGCCGAGCCCATCGAGCCCCAGCCCCCGCGCCGCCGCGGACGGCCGAGGAAGGCTCAGCCATGAACCTGTCTCTTCCCGAATCCATCACGGACCTAGCCGGGCTGCTTCGCCATGTCGATGCCCTCCCGGCGGCCATGGTGCCGCTGGACCTTGATCAGGGGTTGGCGGTCCTCCTTCAGCGAAACCCCAACGCGGAAGCAGAGTCAGGCAGACCCTGGCGAGACGAGGTGGCCGCTTTCGTCATGAAACTGCTCCCAGGAGAACAAGAGCCCTGGGGCCTCACCTATGCACCGATGCATCAAACCCAAGATGAATCAGGAAACCTTCAGACCTTCCCGGATCTCGCGGCCCTCGGGGGAGAGACCCTGGCCTATTGGCGACAACGCGCCCGCACTACCCACAATCCTGGTCTCAAAGGTCGTTACGCAGACCTCAGCTGGGTTTTCGCCAAGACCTTCGGCGAGCGTCCCGACCGGACGGATGCCTTGTTGGCCCTTGAGGCATTCAATGACTTCGTCCAGGCAGTGCCTCCCGAGAAGGAATTCGACGCCATCCGAGTCGGCCAGCGGGCCATGGCCTTGGCGCTTTCCCTCCGAGATGAGGCTTGGCAGTTGAAGGCCAAACGGGCCCTCTTCCAGTTGGCCAAGGCCCTGGAACCCAAGCCACTCCCCCTATACAGATCCTTTCTCCTGGACTCCTTCGGACTCGGCCCCTTCTCGAAGGTCGAGCTGTCCCTCACCGAACGGGACTACATGGTCGGGTTGTTGGAGGACCAGCTCCAGCGGGAACGGTCGAATACCAATCCTTCGGAATCCACTGGCGTCTGGTATGCGCAGAATGCCGCCCAACTCCTGTTGGCTTACTACCGAGGGGTGAGGCAGGACGCCGAGGTCGATCGGATCCTCGAATCCTTCGCCGTGGTGGTCCACCAGAGGGCCGACCTCGGCGCGCCGCTGGCTGGTCAAGCCTGGCTCGGAGATCTGTCCCGGATCTGCCTCGAGCATGGGCGTCGCGACCTTTCCACAAAAGCGCTACAAGCGTTGGAGGCTCTTGGTCCCAAGGCGATGAAGGCCATGAAATCCCTGAGTGTGACCACCGAGGTGCCGAAGGAGGAGATCGAACAGATCCTCTCTCAGTTCACGGAGGCAGACCTTGGGACTGGTTTGAGACGCCTGACCAGCCTGATGGTTCCCAAGGTGCATCAGGTCCAAGCCAACACGGAGACGTTGAGGGCGCAGGCCCCACTTCATTTCATAATTGGCAGGGTCCTGATGGACGGTAAGGGCCGTCCGATGGTGGAAGTCCCTGCTTATGACACCCACCCCAAGGCATACCTCCCCATGGCCTTCGCGGAGCACATCGGTGTGGATGGGTTTCTGCGGTCCCTTGTCCTTGAGGCCATTCGGAGTCGGTTCAACCCCACGCCAGAGGAAATCACGGATTGGCTTCAGGCATCTCCGGCCTACCCCCTTGAACGGCGCCCTCTCCTGATTCATGGGATTCGAGCCTATTTGGATGGCGACTGGATCACGGCCATCCACGTTCTCATCCCTCAGATCGAGGAGGCCGCACGCACACTGGCTGGGCTCCTAGGCGAATCCATCTTCAAGTGGGAAACCGACCCTGACGGCATTCGCCGTCTCGATGCCAGGTCCTTGAACCAAGTCCTCGACTCCCCCCACATCCTGCAGATGTTTGGTGAAGACCATGCCACCTTCCTGCGGGTGGCCTTGGTCCGCAACCAGGGGATGAACCTCAGGAACCGGGTGGCGCATGGTCTGATGCTGCCGATCGAGTATTCCGAGGGCTCGGCCGACATCGTGTTCCAATGCCTACTGACCCTCGGAATGGTCCGACCCAAACGACAGGAGGGGGATTCATGAGCACGACCCAGCCCCCCCTCGTGACCGCCTGGCTCCACCAGGACGAGTCCAAGACCCTCGAATTCAAGCGGGTGGTCAAGGGCATGTCCGTCACCTCCTGCCTGGAGTCCCTGACGGCCTTCGCCAACACCCAGGGGGGCCTACTCATCCTGGGCATGGAGGATTTCCGGAAGGCCCGGGGAGAAGACCGGTTGTACGGCATCGAGGAGCACCCCGATCTGGTGGATGAACTCCGCAGGCAGATGCGGGCCCGGGTGCAGCCGGCCATGGGCGGTGACCTGATGCCCGAACCGGTATTCCATCCCATCCCTTGCCGCCTGCGCAACGGGCAGCCCGGAACCTTGATCGCCATTGAGGTCCGCCCGAGCCTGGACCTCCATTCCATCGAGGGCGGTGGCACCTGGGAGCGCCTGGACCGCAGCAACCGGCAGATGACCGCCCAGGAGATCATGAGGCGGCGGCTCCGCCTCGGGGCGGTCAGCGCCCTCGACTACCCCGTGGATGTGTCCGTCGAGCTTCTGGACACGATCTGGTGGCAGGACTACCGGAATCAGCGGAGCCTGACTCGCCCGCTGGAGGAGGCCCTGAAGCACCTCGGCCTGCTCAAGCAGGTGGACGGGATCTGGAAGCCGACCCGCCTCGCCGTGCTGCTCTTCGCAGAGTTCCCCTCGGACCTGCTGGGCGAGAAGTGCGCCATCCGGCTCTTCCACTACCAGGGCGACCAGATCCAGCATGCCGGGGCCACCACCAACCTGGTGAAGCCGCCCCGCACCATCAGCGGCCCCGCCGTCCGCCAGATCCGGGAAGCCCTGAAGGCGGTTGAGGAGGAGCTGGCCGCTGGGGTGCAGGTGAGCCCCATGGGATTCGAGCTGGTGCAGCGCTATCCCCGCCGGGCCATCCAGGAGGCCATCACCAACGCTGTGATCCACCGGGATTACAGCCTCCCCGCCGACATCCACATCCGCGTCTTCTCGGACCGCATCGAAGTGGAGAGCCCGGGGGGACTGCCCCACCGGCTGACGCCCCAGAGCCTGGGCCTGGTGCGCTCCATGCCCCGCAATCCCAGCCTGGTGAACCACCTCCGGGAATTTCCAGCCCCACCGAACCAGGACGCGGGCGAAGGCATTCCCATGATGCGCGCCCTGATGCGGCAGGCGGATCTCTACCCTCCACTGTTCCTGCTTCCACGAGGAGCGGAATGGGAGTCCGTCGAAGTGGCCCTGTTGAACGATTCGCGCCCGACGGCCTGGGATCAGGTCTCGGATTACCTCGATAAGCATGGGGAGGTCGGAAACGCCGAGGTGCGGGACATCCTCCAGACCAAGGACACCCTGGGGGTTTCCAAGATGCTCAGGGAGTGGGTGGAGGCGCGCCTCCTGGAGGTGGTTGATCCCGCCGCCGCCAAGCAGCACCGCCGCTACCGAAAGCCGGGACTCCCCCCCGAGGCCGATCTGTTTGCCGGGCTGGCCGGAAATGAACCTCCTACCCCACCGCAACCCATTGACCCATCGCACACATAAGCCCACTGCTGTTTTCCGGGGGCAGCAGTACGTCCCCCGCCTCACGGGGCCCATCTTCATTTCCATGGCGAAAAGAAAACAAACGGTTGCCCCATCCCAAACAATTGATTTAAAACAAGATAAATAAAATGTTCATTTCCCACCTATCCCAGCGGCCCCTGGTGCTCCGCGCCATGGGCGTCATTCCGAGGCCCTGATTTGACGCCTTTTGACGCCCTCCATTCCTATCTGCAGCTTCCAGGCGACCTTCCTCCTGCGCCATTCGCCCGCCCGTTTGACCACTGAAAGCTCCCCATGAACGCCCAAACCCTCGTGCAGAAAGTCTGGAACTTCGCCACGGTCCTTCGGGACGACGGGGTGAGCTACGGCGACTACGTGGAGCAGCTGACCTACCTGCTGTTCCTGAAGATGGCCCAGGAACGGGAGGACCTCGACGCGACCCTGGGCCGGAAGGGGAGGGAGCGCATCCCCAAGTCCCTGGCCTGGCCCACCCTGCTCCGGTTGGATGGGGACGACCTGGAGAACCACTACCGGCACACCCTTCAGGAGCTGGGCCGGCAGGCTGGCCTTCTCGGCACCATCTTTCGCAAAGCCCAGAACAAGCTGCAGGACCCGGCCAAGCTGAAGCGCCTCGTCATGCTCATCGACGCGGAGAGCTGGAGCGGCCTCGACGCCGACGTGAAGGGCGAGATTTACGAGGGCCTGCTGGAGCGCAACGCCCGGGACGTGAAGAGCGGCGCCGGCCAGTACTTCACGCCGCGGCCCCTCATCAAGGCCATCGTGGAGGTCATGGACCCTGGGCCGGACCTGGTGGTCGCCGATCCCGCCTGCGGCACGGGGGGCTTCCTCATCGCGGCACACGACCACATGGCCGCCCACAAATCCCTCACCCCAGACCAGACGAGGCATCTGAAGGAGAGGGCCCTCAAGGGCGCGGACATCACCACCGAGGTTGCCCGCCTTTGCGCCATGAACCTGCACCTGCACGGCATCGGCGGCGATGACAGCCTGATTCAGGGCGGACAGGATTCCCTGGCCTCGCCACCCTCGGAGCTGGTGGACATGGTGCTCACAAACCCGCCCTTCGGGAAGAAGAGCAGCATTACGGTGATCGGCGAGGACGGCAAGGCCGGCAAGGAGAGCCTCACCTACGAGCGCGCCGACTTCTGGACCACCACCAGCAACAAGCAGCTGAACTTCCTCCAGCACGTGAAGTCCATGCTCAAGCCTGGCAGCGGGCGGGCCGCGGTCGTGGTGCCCGACAACGTGCTGTTCGAGGGCGGGGCCGGCGAGACCATCCGACGAAAGCTCCTCCACGAGTGCGATGTTCACACCCTGCTGCGCCTGCCCACCGGCATCTTCTACGCCCAGGGCGTGAAGGCGAACGTGCTGTTCTTCGACCGAAAACCCGGCGCCGCCAAGCCCTGGACGGAGCGCCTCTGGATCTACGACCTCCGGACCAACCTCCACTTCACCCTGAAGGAGAACCCGTTGGGCGACGAGCACCTGCGGGACTTCGTGGCCTGCTACCAGCCCAAGGATCGCCGGAAACGCCAGGAGAGCGAACGGTTCCGCGTGTTCGAGCGGGAAGCCCTCCTTGCCCGCGACAAGGCCAACCTCGACCTCTTCTGGATCAAGGACGAGGACCTGGAGGCCAGCGAGAACTTGCCGGCCCCGGACATCCTGGCCCGCGAAATCGTGGAGGACCTGGAGGCCGCCCTGGAGGCGTTCGCCAGCGTCGAGGTGGCATTGGCCAAGGAGTGACCAACCACAGGCGCTCGCCGAGCGTCCAGGCATCACCCTTCCGGGTTTACCCCTACCCCACAACAATCCAAACCGGACGCCCCTCTTCCCGGGCTTTCCGGATGGCTTCACCGACCTTCCGGGCCGTGATCGGCTGACTGCTTTCGTCCTCGCGATGGACGAGCAGGATGCCCTCCTCGCCGACGTCGGGCAGCCGGATAAGGTCCGCGGCGTAGGCCTCGGCCACGAGGAGGTGCCCCACCTGACGCGGGGGTGCCGGAACCTTGAAGCCCCGGCCGGACCGCAGGGCCTGGAGGGAGAGGCCGAAGAGCCCCGAGAGCGCACCCAGTGCCGGGTCTCCGGGTTCCTGCTTATCCAGTTCCCACCGGGAGAGGGTCTTCTGGTTGGTGTGGATGGCCTCGGCCAGCTGGGCCTGGCTCCACTTCCAGGCCAGCCGGATGCGCCTGATCCGTTGGCCGAGGGTGCCGGGGTGGACGGGGCCCTTGCCGTAACCGCCGCGCAGGGGGCGCTTCATGCCATCCCCTTGTCCAGCAGCGAGGACGACCAGATACCCATATTGAGTAATTCGGAGTGCCCGCCCCTCCCGCTCCAGGAAGCGGAGCGGAGACGGTGGCGTAGCACCATCCCACGAATGTAACGGAAATCACCAACCGCTGGACGGATTCATTGGGGGTTGTGGCGTATCGGAGGGAGTGCCCAAAATACCCAAAACGAGAGTTTCACAACCCGGAGGCATGCCATGACGACCACTCTGTGGGGAATCCACGCCGGCTCGGAAGGCAGTGCCGATCCCCTCTTCAGGGAGAACGGGTTTCTCGCATTGGGCTGGTCTGAGCTCGGGGACCTGAGCCAGATTCCAGGTAGCCGGCCCGCCCTCCAGGCTGCCCTCCTCGCCGCCTACCCGGATGCCTCGGCAGGAGCGATTCCCGTATGGGCGGGGATGCTCTACCGATTCCTCCACGAACTGAAGGCGGGTGACATCGTGGCCTACCCGAGCAAGGTGGACCGGCAGATCCACTTCTTCAGGGTCAAAGACACCACCTACCAGTTCCGGCCTGACCTGAGCCCTGAATTCCCGAACCTTCGGGCCGCCGAACTCCTCAAGAGCGTCCCCAGAGGGGACTTCAGCCCGGCTGCCCTGAACGAAATCGGATCGGCCCTCAGCTTCTTCCGGCTCAAGAACAACGCCGAAGAGTTTCTCGCCAAGCTGGCAGGAACCCCCATCCCCACTCCACCGGCCATCGAAGAAGAGCCGGAGGCCAAGGCCGCCGCCCTCGCTCCGGAAGTGGATCTCCAGGACTTCGTCATCAAGCGGCTGGCAAAACACCTCAAGGGCCACCCTCTCGCCTACTTCGTCGGCCACCTGCTCAACGTCATGGGGTATCGAACCCAAGTGTCTCCCCCGGGGAAGGACGGCGGCATCGACATTCTCGTCCATGGGGACCCCCTCGGCATGAAGGGCGGCGTCATGAAGGTCCAGGTGAAGTCCACGGAAAACCAGATCGGCGATCCCGAGGTCAGGGATCTTGCGGGCCTGTTGCACGACGGGGAGCGCGGCCTGTTCGTCACCCTTGGGACCTTCAACCTGGATGCCAGAAAGACGGCCAGGGGGCCGAAGGGCATCCGGCTGATCGACGGCCCGGAATTGGTTGCGCTCCTCTGCGAGCACTACGACCAGCTCGACCACCGCTACCGATCCCTGATCCCTCTGCGGCGGGTTTGGGTCCCCGATTCCCCTCTGGGCGCCGGTGAGTGAGAAGATTTTTCCGCAATCCGGCGTTATGGACTTTCACTGTCCAATCGTTCGACCGATGATCTGGCTTGCGACGGGAGAGCCCTTCGAATGAAAAAGTCCATCCATCGCGGGATCGACCGGGGCCCCTCCCCCCGAAAGGTCAGGGATGGTGGGGTGAACCTGGGGAGCTACCCGGAAGTCAGGGCCCTTGTGGACCAGTTCGCCGCGGAGGTGGCCGGCATCTGGACCAGCTTCACAGAGGGGGAACGGACTCAGGAGGATGCCATGGGCGACCTCAAGGCCCTGGCTGGCGAATACGCCGCTATCTGGAAGGGGGAGCGCGACGGGTTCAGTCTCTCCCCAGGGCGCGCCCCCGCCACCCTCGCCGGGAAGATCGTCGCCTGGGTGCCGGGCATCGGGGCGGACGGGGACGTCATCGGTCGCTACTTCCTCTGGCTCGGTCGCCAGATCCTCAAGGGGTGCCAGGACGTGACCGACGGGATGGCGCTGGAGGAGGCCGGCCCGACCCTGGCCTGGGTGCTCGGCGACGCCGCGGAGAAGCTGTCGGGAGCCCAGCCGTAACGCGCGCCAGGCAACGCACCCACCTCGGCCGGCGAACCACGAAGCCAAGCCAATAACCGCCAGGACGGGCGAAACCCCCGCAGGGGTCTCCCTGCCTGCTTCCCCTTCACCACCCACTCGCCCCAGGAGAGGCCATGCCCTACACCAAGCACTTGGCACCCCTTGCCATCCTTTTCCTCGCCGGCTGCCAGCCCTCGGTCCCGGATGGCTTTACCAGGGAGGGGTGGGACCGCTACCAGAGGACGCACCCCGATGGCGCTCAGGTGGTGGCCTGGGTCCACGAGGACAGCTCCCGGCAGGCCCTGATGCGCCGGTTCGTGGCCACCTATCTTCGGCACGGGTGGGACGCGGAGGCAGCCCGGGCGATCTTCTACCTCGGCGCCGAGAAGGCCATGCTTACCGGCGCCGACCTTCGGGGATTCATGGTGACGCTCTACCAGGGACAGGTTCAGGATGATGAAAGGGCTCGGCAGTCCCTATCTCGGCTTGGGATCTCGAACAAGGACCAGCTCAAGCAGGCGGACGACACCCTGCAGATCGACCGGGATGCGCTGGCGGCCCTCAGCCACTGAACCCACCGGCAAGAACCCGCAGTCCGGAGCCGTAACGCCCCCTTGAACGCATCGAAGGCCTTCTCCTACCCTTCCCTGCCACCTCGACGAGCGACCGCATCCTGGGGCCCACCACGGGCACTGACCGCCCTCCTCTTCGAGGCACTCACGACGCCAGAGCCCGTCCTCCGACCCCGAACCGGGAAGACCAGGCACGCACCCGGCGGAGCGGGTTCTCCATGCGTGTCATCACCGAGCGGACAGATTCGGCATCCCCCTGCGAAAACGCGAGGCTCAGGGACTCCATGAGGCCCATGACCTCGAGCGCAGCCTTCAGGCGGAAGGCCTCGATGCTGACCTGTTCATTCCGCGCCAGGGCGGCTTTGACCGCCCGGTAGGCCGAGCCGCGGTGGGCGTAGCCCAGGCGCGAGGCGATCTCGTCGAAGGTCATCCCCCCCGCCCGAAGCAGCAGGGCGTCGTGCTGCCGGAGCCGGTCGCGGACGAATTGCGGCGAGAGCGGAGAAGCCATGTTGCACCCCTTTACGTTTCAGGATCCGCTCCGCCCCCGAGCAATCAAGTCATGGACCTGCCGCGGGTGCACAATGGGCTGATTCTCCCAGAGGGCCTTGTGCTTCCCCCATTTCTGTCCGAGCCATTCACCGACCTGAACGAGGACGACCTGCGTCGCCTCATCGAGGATCAGGTGGGCGAGGATGTCGAGATCGACTACAAGGTGGCGCTGGAGACGAGTTGCCAAGAGTTCGCCCGAGATGTAAGCGCCTTCGCCAACACGAAGGGTGGATACCTCGTCTACGGCATGGCGGAAGAGAACGAGATACCCACCAATCTGGTCGCTATCCCTGGGTTCGATGGCGGGGGAGAGATCGGACAGTTGGCCCTGGCTTTGGGGCTGGAGCCATTCTTGGGGTGGCCGATGAGTGAGTCCGTCAAGAGCAGTGCGAGGGCATACAATAGATCCCTGCTTGAGTAAAATTTGGGTGGTCCCACCTCAGCAGCGCCACCACCCAAGGGGCAACTTTAGGGGCAACTCATATTACGAATATATCGCAATATTAGTTATTTAAACAATTAAAGAGCCAATTCGGCGGACACCACCTCCACCAAGGGAAATCCCCCGCTTGCGGGGGGTTTTTTGTGTTTTGAACCATAACTTGTCGCCAACGACAGGATATGGTTCAAAACACGAAGCGACACTATATGGTTCAAGAATGGGGCGAGCAAGCCACCTGGCTCGGAGTAGGTGATCAAGTTGTACCTCTGGGTCGAGCCTGCCCTCTGGCTACGACCTTCGTACTAACCGCTCAGACCAAGGGAACTACCGTTCGGCGATTTTGCTGCTCGCCGTGGTCTATACATGGGTTGATTGGCAAGGCCACAAGGTATCGATTCTTGGGCACATAGGCATCTTCCATGTCGAGACATCTAGACCTAGATCGATTCCATACTGGATTTAGGGTTGAGACGCCCTACATTGCACCCAGATATCCTCTGAGGAAGAGGGCCTATGCCTACTGGGTGCGGTAATGGTTCCCGATCTGAAACTTCGTCCTGAAGCATCTAGTGACAGCCCGTCGACAGTCCACCCCCTTGCGGCGGTCAACGGGAGCCTGACGTGCCTCGTCAGAGCTGTCCAGGAATTGTCCCGGGCCCGGAGTGTTGAAGGCATCCGGGAAATCGTTCGACACGCCGCCAGAGAACTCACAGGAGCGGACGGGGCCACTTTCATCCTGAGAGATGGCGACAAGTGCCACTACGTGGATGAAGATGCCATTTCGCCCCTCTGGAAGGGGATGCGCTTCCCGATGGAGAACTGCATCAGCGGGTGGGCCATGTTGACTGGCGAATCAGCGGTAATCCCGGACATCTACGTGGACCCACGCATTCCGGCAGATGCCTATCGGCCCACCTTCGTGAAAAGCCTGGCCATGGTGCCCATCCGGAAGGCGGCGCCGCTTGGCGCCATTGGGAACTACTGGGCGAACCATCATGAAGCTTCAGCGGAGGAGATTGAGCTGCTTCAGGCATTGGCGGATACCACGGCGGTGGCCATGGAGAATGTCCAGGTCTATACGGAGCTCGAGAAGCGTGTCCAGACGCGCACGCAGGAATTGGAGACGGCGAATCGGGAATTGGAAGCCTTCTCCTACTCCGTGTCCCACGACCTCCGAGCACCCCTCCGTCACATCCAGGGGTTCCTCGGGCTTCTAGAACAGGAATGCAACCCGGAGGCGACCGACCTCGCGCGAGCCTACTTCGACAACATCAGGATCGCATCAGCCCGGATGGGCCAGCTCATTGACGGACTGCTCGGTCTCTCAAGAGTGTCCCGTCAGGAAATGCACCGGTCCTGGCTCGATTTGAATGTCGTCGTCAGTAGAGTCGTTGAGGGTCTCGTTCCTGAAACCGTCGGACGATCGGTGCAGTGGAGGCTCGCGTCCCTTCCTTCGGTCCGTGGCGACGAGACACTGCTGAGGGCCGTCTTCCAGAACCTGCTCGGGAACGCGGTGAAATTCACAGGCCACCAGCCAGATGCGGTGATCGAAGTTGGAGCCCATGAAACTGACTCCGCCGAGTGGACCATCTTCGTCAAGGACAACGGCGCTGGATTCGATCCAACCTATGCCCATCGGTTGTTCGGAGCATTCCAGCGGTTGCACCATGAGGACGAATTCGAGGGCACGGGTGTCGGGCTCGCGAACGTTCAACGAATTATCCATCGCCACGGTGGGCGTGTCTTGGCAGAGGGGAGCCCCGGTCTGGGCGCGACCTTTTACATCACCCTGCCCAAAGAGGATGAGCCATGCCGCTGAGGATCCTCTACCTGGAAGACTCCGAACTGGACGTGAAACTGGCCATGGCCACGCTCCATCGGCATGCGGGTCCCTGCGACATCCTGTGGGCCAAAGATCGGCACGAGTATGTCGAGCTTCTCAAGGATCCCGACCTGGACCTTGTCCTTTCCGACTACATGCTCCCGACGATTGATGGGTTCGCAGCCCTGGACCTCTGCCGGGCTACGCGTCCCCTCCTGCCCTTCATCCTGATCTCGGGAACCATTGGGGAGGAACGGGCCGTTGAGGCCCTACGCCGGGGAGCCACGGACTATGTGCTGAAGGGGAACATGCAGCGCCTTCCCATGGTCGTGAACCGGGCCCTAGCGGAGGTGCGTGAGCATGCGGAACGCACCCGGGTCGACGAAGAACGCCAATCCCTCCTCGAGGCGGCCAGCCTGGCCAAGGTGGTGCCATGGAAGCAGGAGATCCCATCCAAGGTCTGGGTGTTTGGTGAATCGGCCGCCACCGTTTTGGGATATCACCCGCCGCAGTTGAGAGAGGACCCTGGGATGGTGGAATCACTCATCCATAACGAGGACGTGCACCGATTCGTGTCGGCTCGTTCCAGGAGCGAGACCGGGCAAGCGGTCGGCTTCGATTGCCGGATGAGGCACGGGGCTGGGCCATGGATCTGGACTCGATGGACCATGGCAAAAAGCCCGGATGTGTTCCGAGGGGTTTTGCAGGACGTGACGGAGCTGCACACGGCCCAGGAACAGCTCATCCTCAGCCAGAAGGCCGAGGCGGCCAGCGTGATGGTCAGCGGGCTCTGTCACGACTTCAACAATCACATCATGGTGATCCAGGCGAACGCTGATGTCCTCGCGGGAGGGCCAATTCCTGATACCCATCGACGGTTCGTGGCCAACATCAAGCGAGCGGCAGAACGATCCCAGGAGATGATTCGTCAGCTTCTAGGTTTTGCCCGGAAGAGCCAGGAGACTCGTCGTGTCCCTCAGGGCATAAACGAACTGCTGGATGAGGCCGCCGGTCTCCTGAGGCATGCTCTTCCCTCTCATATCCATCTAGAAATGGATATTCAGCAGCCGCCCTGCGAGGTGTTTGTGGATCCTGGACAAATCATTCAGGTACTCATGAACCTAGGAATCAACGCCCGGGATGCCATCGAAAAGGAAGGCACCCTCACCCTTCGCTCCGGGGAGCAGCACCTCGACAGTGCTGAGGCTGAGATCCACGAGCTGTCACCGGGGTTCTATGCCTTCTTCGAGGTGGAGGACACTGGCGACGGCATCCCGGACGGCATTCGTCGGAAGATCTTCGACCCTTTTTTCACGACCAAACCCACTGGCCAGGGAACCGGCCTTGGCCTAGCGATGGTTCAGGCCATCGTGAAGAGTCACGACGGGCTGATCCTCTGCGATTCGGAGCTCGGGAGAGGCACGCGGTTCAGGGTTCTTCTCCCCTGCATTGATCGTAGCCACCGGGCTGCCCCAGCCTGAAGGTGGCCTCCGGGTTCTTCCGGCGCCAGGTCCCCTGGCTGGTCTATTCCAAGGAGGGAGGCTCATATCTACCAGCACCGTTCGTATTCATCGAGTAATCAGGGCTGCACCAGAGCAGGTGTACCGGGCCTTCCTTGATTCCAATGCCATGGCCAAGTGGCCCCCGCCCAATGTCTTCACCGGGAAGATCCATCACTTGGAGGCGATTGTCGGGGGCAGTGGCGACACCAGCAGGGCTTGGTCCACCACCGGTTCAAGCCGGGCGGCCATGCAGAACGGTACCTGCGAGACTTTCAATGGACGGCTCCGGGACGATGGCCTGAACGGGGACAGGTTGAGGGCCCTTACGGAAGTCCGGCAGGTGGCCCGAGGATGGGTCCGCGACTACGACCGAAGGAAGTCCCCGTGGGACAACCACCACGGGCCGCACAGCGCTCTCGGGGGACTATCCCCGCGGAGTTCGCGCGTCGCTGGGCTGGGCTCGAGTCGCCGCCGGCTCCCTCCGCCCCAGTCCATCGGCACCACCTACATCAATCCGGATTCAACTCAAATACCGGGCTAATCATGGGAGGGACGTCAAGATCAAGCACATCGCGACTGCGATATTCCTGCTTACCTACTTGGGCGGCTTGGCCCATCTCACGCGGTTAGCGCACAAAGGAGGACGCCTCCTTCACGAATTTGGTGTGCATTCCATCGTAGCCTCTGCTGGTCCTTCAACTGCTTAACCTTGCCCCTACCCGACGCAAGAGGAGTCTCACGATAAGGAAGAGCACTGAAGTCGGGCTCGTTCTGGATCGGCTCGATACCATTCAGGTGTGTGCAGGATGAACCCCTCATCGGCCATGGGATTTGCGATTGGCTCACTGGCCCTCAATTGCGTTCCGGAGCACCTGGGCTAACTGAGCCCAGGTGAAGGGCCGGGGCAGGATGCCGCTTAGGTCCTTGGGAAACGCCACGTCTCCGCCTACCCTGCATCCGTATCCGCTGGAAAGGATCACCGGTACGTCGGGCCGAACTCGGTGGATTTCCTGAAGGGCTTCGCAGCCGTCCACCTTGCTTCATTCAACAGACATCTGATGCGCTTTGTCATTGGCACTCGATGGCGGTTCTAGTCGGCCATCCAGCTGGTCCATTAATCTTGATCACAAATCAGTAGAATAGGCAGCTTCGATAGGTTCCGAAGGCTTTGTATCCTGTTCTGTGATGTGCAAGGTGAGAACCACAATCGCCGGCACTAAGATCAAGGCACAGACACCAATCCAACCTGCTGCCAACCATGCAGGCCTTGCCAGAGCAGCACCTAGAGCCTGGCCAAGGAAGAAGGTGCATGTAAACAAGCCATTAATGCGGCTACGCGCCTCGGGTCTAATCATGTTAACGGCTCGGCGACCCAGAGCCTGGTCAGCCACTACGCCTGTATCTAGAAACATGGCAGCAAGGGCCATCAGTCCTATCGAGACCCACCTAGTCCAAACTGGGCCAGAATTGATGCTCATTGAGGTTCCTGCATAAGTAACTAGGATTGCTCCTACAACAACCGCAGAGTGGGCGAAGGTTGTAGCGGATCTCGTGTACCCTCGGTCACCGGCCTGGCCGGCAACTGGGGCAATGATGGCGCTGCCAACGGCGACGAGAGCGAACACTGCGATGCCGTGCGTGCCTAGGGAGAAGGGCGGCTGAACCAACCGCCATGAGATGGACGTCCAGAAGGCGCCGAAGGAGACCATGAGGATGCCTTGATAACTGGCGCGCCGTTTCAGAACAGGCACTCGTGCAATAAGAGGCCCTAGCGATTTCAGAGACTCCAGGTAAGGCACGGTCGCTTCGGGATGGTTGGTCGGTAACACCCGGGAAAGTGCCAACAACAGTGCTGTCGAACCGATGGCCAGAGTTAGGTACACACTGCGCCAGGAAAGGGCGCCAGCGATGAGGACCCCTGCAGGTCGGCACAGCAGGCCCCCGACCATTACCCCACTCATCACAGATCCCACAGCCTTCCCACGCTCTGCCTCATCACAGAGGGTCGCCACCATGATGATGATCATCTGGATCGTGCAGGAGGTCGATCCCACCAGGAAGTTCGCACATAAGAAGGTGGTAGTGTCTCTGGCGCGAGAGGCCCATAGGAGGGCCAGAACCGAAGCAGCCATGGTTCCGAGAATCAGTTTGCGATTCTCCAGTCGATCGAGAATTGGCAGAAAAAAAATAAGACCGATCGCATAGCCGAACATCGTCAACCCGAATGCCAATCCCGCCAATTGCGGCGGCATGCCGATTGATGCACCGATTTCGGCCACGATGGGTTGAGGGGCGAAGAGATTCGAAACGATGACACTGGCCGCCACTGCCAACAGGAATAGAAGCCCTGGTTTAATTTTCTTTTCTTTTGTTGATTTGGAAGGATTTGAATCAATGATCAGCGCGGTGTGCATGACTGTGCTCCTAGGTCAGGGGGTTGCCTGGGAGGATCAGCTTAGGAACCCTCTTGACATGCGTCTATTGAATAATTAGAATATTTATTATAAGGAGTTCGCATGAATACGCGAGACCTCGAAGCCTTTGTTGCGGTGGTCGAGTCCGGTTCTGTCGTGGCAGCCTCTTCGCGTTTGAACCTTACTCAGCCGGGTGTGACCCGTCGAATTCAGAGCCTCGAGCAACTCCTGGACATCCAGCTTCTGGAGCGTCTGTCGAAACCACTGCGGCCGACCGAAGCCGGACGTCGAGTCTACGAACTCAGTCGAAAGGTGCTTCGTTCGATCGAAGATCTGCGCGCATCGGTTGTCCAATCGAATGCATTGACGGGTGAATTGAGATTGGGCATTTCTCAATTCGTCGCCGAAACCGCGCTTGCGGGGCCTCTCGATGATTTGCGAACTGCCTTCCCCCTGCTAACTGTGCAGGCAACCTCAGCATGGTCCCCCGAACTTGTGGAACAAGTCCGTCGCAACCAGCTAGACGCCGCGGTGGTGTATCTACCTCAGGATGAGAAGCTCCCCAGCGGACTCCATTCAGAGCTGGTGGGGGAGCAGGAAGTCGCAGTCGTGGCTCCGCTGGACAGTCCTTTGCCCGACCAGGTGCGATTGAAGCATTTGCGTGACATGCCTTGGGTGCTGAATCAGGAAGGATGTGGCGTCCGAAGAATGATCAGACGAGCGCTAGAGCGCGCCGGGCTTCCGTTCGAGATCTCAGTTGAAGCAAGGAGCGAGGATCTCCAACTCTCCCTCATCTCTCGCAATGTCGGGCTTGGCATCGTGCCACTGCGTATTGCGGTGGCCTCTCCGTGGCGTGATCTGGTGAGGGTGATTGATGTGCCCGAGTTAAAGAAGGCGATTGGCATCTCGGTTGTCCACCAATCACCGGATGGTTGGCTTTCTCTTCCAATCAGGCACTTTCGCGATTCATTACTGACTGCCTACGCCATCACTTCTCACAGGTAATGTCACTTTACCGCCTAAATCTCAACCCAACTCAGGTGTCGCCTGTAGTACCTTTAGCTCTCTCTCATCACTCCGGTTCCTCAGCTCTGCTCGATGCGTTGGTGCATGCGTGGCCGGTTTAACAAGTGATTGCCCACAAAGTCTGGGGCCTGATTGGGCTGTCATTGCGGTCCTGGCGGGATGATATCGATCTCTATGGCTCCTCCCTCCGCAGGAGAAAGGCTCCGAACGAACGAGCGAGTACCTCTTCGTGCCCTCGATCAGAGGGAAACTCCTCTCGTCGAAGAAGAGCGGCACTCATCTCCTCCGAGACTCTTCTCTCGATTTCAGAGCTTCCTATGGAACTCTGTCGGTCATCTGATTCCGCTCGAGGCCATGGCACGGTTTGGCCTGGGTCTGCGCAACCGTTTCCCGAATCCTCCTTGGCCTCTCGCTGGAAAAGGAACTGGAGGAATCGCGTCGGGCCCATCTCAGGACAAATCGGAAAGCATCGGTGGTCCCGGACATCACTGAGGCCTGACTCTGTCGCTTCCTCGGATTGGCATGACTGGTCTGCGGCTCTTCCAGAGGGGCTTGAAATGGCCAGTATTTCCTCGCTTTGGTCGCTCTTGTGCAAGACATCCTCCCGACTTGAAAATTGGGCCGGAAAGGTTATTCTCCCACCCGATAATTGAGGTGATCGTCGGCCTGGTTATGCCTGGTAGTGAGCCAACAGGTCAGATCCAAGTGATGAGGCTCTATTCCGGAGGATTGCCTCCTTGAATTAGAGCCAATTGTCTGGGGCCCGAGAGATGACCAACCTCATACGTTTGCCGTCGAGACACGACCGGATCTGGGAGATTGGTGAGTCGGAAGCGCACCATGGTCCAAGTGGTCGGTTCGAATGCCACCATGGCCCCAAGTGCCCTGCCCGAGTCCACGACATCGTTCACAAGTTCTTCCTCCACATGCTCCAATTTGGCGAGCATGGTGTGAGGTTGGACCTGGATAACTTCTGTAGACGCGAAGGCCGCCGAACCAATCGACGCGCCCAGGCGCGTATGCCACACGGACCACATCCTTATCTTTGGCCAGCCGAAGTCTTTGACCAGACCTTGGAAACCGTCACTGGCGAGAAATCGGTTCATCCCGACGCTATCCTCCCAGAGATAGAAGGGCGCGTACCGATTCTCCTCTGAGTGGTAGTGGGGGTGGTTCCGTCTCGCGAACAAGAAGGCCTTGAGGACCAGTTGGGGGTATCCGTCCAGCAGAGATCCCTTGGAGACGATCCGTTTCTGAATGAGGGCCATGTCATAATCTGCGGGCAGTGTGAATTTGTACTGCATGGCTAACATGAGGCTCCCTTCAAAAAGTTTGACCGACCTTAGAGACGCCTCACCCTGGTTGAGAGGCCGACTAACGCTGTTTTGATTCAGAGGCTCGGGTCCCGCGGTGCTTGATCCTCGACTCCCGCGAAATGGTGGATGGTCAATGCAATCGAGGGGCCGACCACGGCCATGTGAATGATGAGCTGCGCGAAAAAAAACACCGTTGAAAACGGCCTGCGTAGACGGGAGAGCGGTAACACGACAAAGCTCATGAATAGATGCACTCCCGCGCCGAAGAGAATGCCGGCAGACACAGGGTGCCAGGCCATGAATGTCACCTCTCGGCTCAGGAAGAAATAGATGCCTGCCGCAGCAAGGGCGATGAAGAAGTGAAGTCCCAGGCCCAGGGCGGCCGACCCGATCCCGCCTTCGAAGGCCGCTGGGCCGAGAAGTCCACTTGCGACGGCCTGCAGGGTGCGCCTTGGATTGAATCCCCTGATCCAGTTGAGCGCCATCGCACAGCAAAGATCAAGGACAGCGCAGAAAAGGCCAGCAAGAACGATGATATCTAGGCCTGTTGGAGAAAAGGTCGATTCCATCATGAATAACCTCGCCTTTCGGACCCGCCGAACACGGAAACTCCAACAAATAAAACTTCAACCTTGGCGGTGTCAACGGGTCGCTGAATCCGAAAGTGCGATATGCAAGGAGATGTCTCCTCCGAGGCAGGTGGCTCAACTCGGATAGAAAGGGTCAAGCGAGTGCCGCCTGACGTAGGAACCTCAGTTTGGAGTTTTGAATGGACCTAGATCGCATGCCTGAAATCGACACCTCGAACCAAACTCCATGTGCTATTCACAAACAAAGTCAGACTTCCTGGAATCGAAATCGGGTCCCCTCCGGAACCTCCAGCCCGAAACGGGTGCGAAGCAAGGACAGAAGGTTGGACGGTGAGATGATTCCAGTCTGTTCTCCATTAGTGTCACGAACGGTTAACTCGAAATTCCGCAGGTTCCACCGGGCCTCTGGTCGGGCGCACTGAGCAGTCAATACTTGGACAAATCGGGAATCCGGGTGGGTGCTGGTGTAGTAGTTGGCCATCTCAAGATCAATACTCTGAGGCGTTCCCGGCTCTAGCGCATACAGGTCAAGCCAATCAGCCCCCCTGAGCACCTGGAGTACCTGGAGCGACCCCTCTTGGAGTACTCGACTGGTTTCTCTGAAATAGGTGGCTACAGATCCCATTAGCGGCACAGGGCCCAAGGGGCCATCCGCTCCAAATCCCCCGTCCACCAGGAAAGCTCCTTCAGCCATATCCACCTGCAATGCAAGGTGAGTCCGGGGCAATAGGCGCGTGACACCTCTTCGAACCCGACCTTCTCGCAGAGTGACACGGAAGCCGAGTTTTCGAAGCACTGCGGCAAGGAGGGAATTCTTCTCAAAGCAATAACCTCCTCGCCGCCGATCGACCAATTTGTTCTGTAGAGAGGCCAAGTCGAGACGGATGGGGTGCCCCAACTGCACATCTAGATTCTCGAAGGGAATCACCGAGACATGGCCTAGCTGTAGGGCGGCCAAGGTTTCCAGATCTTGGTTCAGGGGCCCGGTCCAATGAATTCGATCGAGGTAGGCGTTGAGATTCAAGTCATCCATTAATCTCTCCAATCAAGCCAGAGCTTAATCAGGCTTTTCCAACCTGGGGCGGGGTGCGCGAGGCGATCATTAACCGGTTCCAGCCGCTGATCTCCACCGCTGCGAAAGTGAGATTAGTGATTTCTGATTCGGTGAAATAGCGGCGGACCCCCTCGTAGGCTGAATCCGGTACTTCCCCCCCCTCAAGTCGTGCCACCGCCTCAACCCATGTCAGGGCCGCCCTCTCGCGGGGAGTGAAAAGGGGCGATTCGCGCCAAGTTGTAAGGAGATGCAGGCGCTCGTCAGTCTCGCCGAGAGTTCGGGTCTCCGGCAGGTGCATAGCAATGCAATACGCGCACCCGTTGATCTGGGAGATTCGGATCTTTATAAGTTTCAGGAACGAATTCTCCAGTCCAGATTCTCTTCGCACGAAGGCGGAAAGTCCCCGCATGGCCTTCATGCCTCTAGGGCTGGTGTTAGAGACATCGAAGCGTTGGTGCAATGCTTCCTTCTCAAGGAATTGGATCAGGGACTGCCCAGTGTGTTCTTCAGAAAAGATCCAATCCAGGTCTTCGGTCAGGGGACCGGTAGAAGGAATGCGATCGAAGGAGGCTTTGTGGTTCCAGTCTTCCATCGATTTCTCCAGTTAGGTCAAAGCCGGATCAGGCATTTCCAACTTGGGGCGGGGTACGCGAGGCGATCATTAGGCGGTTCCAGCCGCAGATCTCCACTGCTGCGAAGGTGAGATTGGTGATGTCCGGTTCGGTAAAATGACGCCGGACCTCCTCGTATGCTGAATCCGGCACTTCTCCACCCTCAAGTCGCGCCACCGCCTCAACCCAAGTTAGGGCGGCCCGCTCCCGTGGCGTGAACAAGGCCGTTTCGCGCCACGTTGTCAGGAGGTGCAGTCGCTCGTCGGTCTCGCCGAGATTGCGGGCCTCTGGCACGTGCATAGCGATACAAAACGCGCACCCGTTAATCTGGGAGATTCGGATCTTGATGAGTTCCAGGAGCGAGTGCTCCAGGCCGGATTCTCTTCTCACGAAGGCGGCGAGTCCCCGCATGGCCTTCATGCCTTCGGGGCTTGTGGCAGTGACGTCGAAACGTTGGTGCAAGACTTCCTCCTCAAGGAACAAATCCAGAATCGGTTTGAGATGGTCCTTGCAAAAGATCCAAAAAAGAAATTTTTGAATAGACCACTGCTGTTCGGTCGCGTTCGCCGGGAATCCTTGCTGAATCAAACGATTGAGGTGATCGCTCTGCCGACTATCGTTGCCTACGAGCGTGGCTCACGGAATTCCTTGGCCAGGCTCCAGGGGGTGTTGCAGCAAAACCTTCCACCCCAGGACAGAGAGGCGGAGGGGCATGCCCCAAACCCCACGAGTACCAGTTGGGGTTCGTCTCCTCCGCCGTCACGGGCCGATGGAATCACTGAAGCTGCCTACTCCGTTGCTCGTAAACCCAGGTTCGAGCTTTCAGCCAGTTGAGGCTCTACCCCAAAAAATCAGGGGGAAACAAAAAAGGACTTGCAGGCAAGATGAAATATGCATATACATCCTTCCATGGCGCGTCCCACTTCACCCACCTGCCCAGTGCTTCCACCATTACCTTGCGTTTGTGCGACGCTTCGGCGTACGAGCAGACTCATCACAGGCCTCTATGATAAAGCACTGAGGCCAAGTGGGCTTCGGGTTGGGCAGTTCACTATCCTCCAGATCCTACATGGTGTAGGCCCCCATCAGCATGGTCGGCTCGGGCACCGAATTGGAATGGACTCGACCACTCTCAGCAGGACGCTAAAAGTCATGGAGGGGCAGAATTGGGTTCGGTCGGAATTAGGGGAGGACAGGCGTGAACGCTATTGGCACATCACATCTAAGGGTGACCGGGTAATGCAGCAGGCCAAGGTCCTTTGGGATCAACTGCAGGACCAATTGCTTAATGATCTTGGACGAAATGTGTGGTCAAGACTATCGGCAGATTTAGAACACCTCAACGCTTTAATTGTGCATGATTAATATTTTTATCTAAATAAATGTATATGCATAGGATTGATGAATGACTTTATATGACCAGCACCCAACCGTCCTACGTTACAGGTCCAAAGGCTTAACAATTTCAAACTCGCGCACTCCGAAAGTAGATGCAGCATGGCTAAAAAAGACCTGCATGGAATTAGGCGCCGACGATGTTGGTTTTGTCGACCTAGCAGATGAGGCTCTTGATGATCAGAGGGAACTCATCCTTTCGGCTTTCCCAAATGCACGCAGCCTGATTGCCTTTGTTCACAAAATGGGGCGAGAGAACTTGAGGAGCCCTGCCCGATCTCCGGCAAATCTGGAATTCCATCAAACTACAGATGAGGTAAATGAGATTTCACATAAGATCGCTGCCGCCCTTGAGGAAAGAGGAATAGGGGCTTTTTATGCAGCAGCTGGCTTCCCCATGGAGATGGACCACTGGGGGATCGGACGAACCTGGATTATCTCCCATAAACCAATCTCCGTGGCCGCCGGTCTTGGACGAATAGGAATTCACCGCAATGTCATCCATCCAATCTTTGGGAATTTCATCGTTCTTGGCACAGTCGTAATCGATGCAGAGATAAGTGATTACGGGCACCCGATTGATTACAATCCGTGCCTTGAATGTAAGTTATGTGTGGCTGCATGTCCCACGGGAGCAATTGGGCCCGATGGCAGTTTTAACTTTTCTGCTTGTTCAACCCATAATTACCGAGAATTCATGGGGGGATTTGTGGATTGGGTCGAAACCTTGGCTGATAGTCACGACGGAAAGCAATACCGAGCAATGGTGAAGGATTCCGAGACTGTCTCGATTTGGCAGAGCCTCTCTTATGGACCCAACTATAAGGCCGCCTATTGTATAGGGGTATGCCCTGCAGGCGAGGATGTCATTGGCCCTTTTCTGGATGACCGCGAGGGTTATGTGAAGAAAGTGCTTCGTCCCTTCACTAATAAAGTCGAAACAATTTATGTGGTTCCTGGTTCCGATGCTGAATCTTACGTTCGTAAGCAGTTCCCCCATAAGCCATTGAGGCTTGTCGGCAACGGATTCCGCCCTCGTAGCGCCAAAGCGTTTCTCCAGATGCTGCCGGTTGTCTTCCAGAAGGGCCAGTCTAAAGGGTTAGATGCCACATTTCACTTCATCTTCAAGGGTGAGGAGGTTTTTCAGGGCACCGTGGTAATTCGTGACCAGAAGATCCAGGTCATGCTCGGTCTGGAAGCTGAGCCAACGCTCCGGATCGAGGCAGATAGTGCGGCCTGGTTACGTTTTCTCAGAAAGGAGCAGAGCATTTTAACCGCAATTCTCACACGGAAGATCCGAATCAGAGGACCAATAGACTGCCTCCTGGCCTTCGGCCGTTGCTTTCCAACTAAAAGGTGAGGATAAAGGCTGATTTTTAATTTTAAAGGAACCTAGGCCTGACCGTACTTATAACTAAGTCATGGGCACTTTCACCACTTTCCACATACGCTCTGGCTACGGTACATGCGTGATTGGTAGATTTCATTCAAATTATTTAAGGAGTCTTATGCTTGATGAAATAAGTCACGTTGCCATAGTCGTCAAAGATCCTATAAAATCAGCAAATTTTTTTAAACAATTATTTGATTCCAAAATTGTATCGAGAATTGATGCTGATGGCCATAAAGAAACGTTTGTTCAGTTAGGTCGAACATGGTTTGTTCTCGTAAAGGCGTCAGTGAAACGACAAAGAACTGGTGATCACATTGCTTTTTTTGTCACGAAGGACACACTTTCTTTGTGTGCATATAAGCTAAAGGCAATGAATCATGAATTTATGATTGTACGAGAAAATTCCGCACTCTACTTTTTTGACTATGATAATCATGTTTTCGAATTGGATACATCAGATTTAAGATCTGAACTCATCGACGGAATTTAACTTCATTTATGCATCGATACCCCATGGGTCATGGTCTATCACTTTCGACAGAAGTGGATCTTTCACGCTGCCCTCGAACTTTGATGATGAATTATCTCGCCGAAGCTACACGATAATTCCCATCAGTTACTCGCCTCCATTGGATATCTCTTCAAGATCTAGTCACTGTGGCCTGTGACCAGACTTACTCCATTCCATCTAGATTTCTGTGAGGACATGACATGACGGATTTCGTCGTTACGATTCATATCAAAGCGAGACCGGAAGTAGTCTGGTCCGTACTTGCTAATGTTTGCCAATGGCCAGACTGGACACCGACTGTAGAACGCGTCATTAGTTCAGGTAATGGTCCCCTGGGCCTCGGTTCCAAAATCTGGATTAAGCAACCCAGGCTCAGGGCGGCTGTCTGGACCATCAGCGTTTGGGAACCCAACGTAAAGTTCACCTGGATATCGCGAAATCCTGGAATATCAATTACCGCTGACCACACCCTTTCGCCTTTACCTGATGGTACCCAGGTGACTTTGCACATCAGTTTCCAAGGGTTGCTCAGCTTTCTCATGGGACCACTCGTTGGGAATCTGACGAAACGATATTTGCACCAAGAGTCTGTCGGGCTTAAACAGGCATCTGAGCAAGCACAAGTAATTATTCCTATTGAATAGGGCGACGTTTTGAATGCAACTTAATTGCCCAACTTTATCTTTGCTACCTAACTGTGTTATTTTATTGACATCTAACCAAGTCAGGCTGTTCGAATTTTTTATATTAACAACATATGTACAACCACAATATTAAGCTTTATGTTTCAATTTTGTGTCATGATTTATGCAATTTGTTTACTTTTGATATAACTAACCCGGTAATCTCAAGACCTATTTTGAACTCCTCTGAAGGACATAAAAGTAATTAGAACAATTGAGATGGCATCCAAAATGATAATAGGAGGAACAATCGAATGATTTGTTTTTGTATTTGATCGGCCGCGGAACCCATAACAGCTTTGATACAACCTAGGACAAAAAGAGAGGTTTTTCACATGAAACGTGCCCCTTCAGGTCGTCCCACGGATGGAGAGTTCGCCACTTACGCAAAAATTGACATCGACTTTGTGGTCGGTGGCGACATCATCGCGACTCTAAGGCATCAGGCTATCGAGACAACATCCTTTTTATCGTCCGTCAACGAGCGGTTCGCATCAACATTCCACTATGCACCCGGGAAATGGACTGTAAAGCAGGTTTTGGGGCACCTTATTGATGACGAGCGAATATTCGCCTATCGGATCCTCTGCGTTGCCCGAAACGATTCCACTCCGCTTCCTGGATTCGACCAAGATGAATACGTTGCATCAGCATCTTTTGAATCGCAATCCTTGCCCAACCTCTTAATGGAGTATCGCGCAACTCGTCGAGCTACCCTCTCTCTTTTAAGCAGTTTTACGCCTGAAGAGTGGCTTCGAAGTGGCGTTGTCAATGGATATGTGGCTACCCCTCGTGGACTTTCGTTTCACATCGCTGGTCACGAGCTTCACCACCTTCGAGTCCTTCATGAAAAATATATTTCGTCCACTCCATCGGCCTAATCCTCTGCTCAACTCGGTTCCCGCCAGCATTCCCTTCCACTCTCTCGACATCTCGCTTACTTGGCTCCGCTCGTCGCCTCGATGCCGGCGGGACCGGTCAGCTTCTTTCGTTAGGCATCATTAAAGGCTCTGCACATGGACAACGGTGAATGGACGCCGATCACACATGACAACTGCAATAGCGTGACCGGGCCGTTTTACCACGGCACAAAGGCCAAATTAGCCATAGGAGACTTGCTGGTAGCCGGCCGAGCCTCCAATTTCGAGGAGGGCCGGACATCAAACAACATCTACTTCACTGCTGTCTTTGAGGCTGCCATATGGGGAGCAGAACTCGCTATGGCCCTTTCAAATTTGGAAGGTCGCGGCTACATCTACATCGTCGAACCGACTGGGACGTTCGAGGATGATCCCAATCTCACAAACAAGCGATTCCCTGGCAATCTGACCAAGTCTTATCGCACGCGCGAGCCACTTAAGATCATCGGTGTGGTCGAGGACTGGACCGGACATCCCGCTGAGTTGCTGCAGGCAAGATTGGATTCTCTCGAAAACCTGAAGCGTCGTGGTCAGGCAGTTATCGAAGACTAACCAAATGCACCCTATGCTTAATCATACAAGTCCACAGCCTAACCTCCCTCCACTCGGACCCCGCCGAAACCGGACGGTCCTTTCATCGCGGCATTTCCACCTAACCTCTCCACTCAGCATTTAAGCCGCGGCGGGGCCGGTTCGTTTCTTTCGTTAGGACACAGAAATCATATGTCTGACCCAATCCTCTTTCCCGTACCCACTTCGATCGAAACGTCGCGGCTGCTGCTACGAAACTTTCGCCTAGAAGATGCGCCTGCTCTTCACACGGCCTTAGTCGAGTCGATCGGTGAGCTCCGTAAGCACCTCTGGTTCCTTCCTTGGGTAGCAGAAGAACCGACCATACAGTCTGCTGAAGTGCGCTGCCGCAAAGCTGAAGCCAATTTTATCCTCCGCGCGGATTTGCCTTACTTGGCATTTGAGAAGGCCACTGGTCGACTCGTCGCCTCTGTCGGCCTACATAGAACCGAATGGGATCTGCCAAAGACAGAGGTTGGCTACTGGGTCAGAAGCACTGAAACGGGAAAGGGCTTCGCTTCAGAGGGCGTCGTTGCTCTAACCGCCTGGGCGCTCAACGAACTTGGCGCAAAGCGTGTTGAGCTGGTCGCAGATGAGAACAATATGGGTTCCAGAGCAGTCGCCGAGCGCTGCGGTTTTCAGCTCGAAGGCGTCCTCCATAATGTCATGCGGGCTCCCGATGGCGGCCTTCGCAATAGCTGTATCTATGCCAAGCTATCGTCTCGGCCCTAACCCTCCGCTCATTTCGGACCCCGCTTGCGTTGCCTTTCGCTCTTTCTGTTCGTTCCGCTTCCTTCTTCGAGCGAACGAAGCACCCTCCGGCTGAACTCGTAGACTTGGCGTCCAGCTTCGGTCGGCCGCCGTGGCTTCGACAGACGCTCCAGAAGCTGGATGTCGAGGAGCCGCTCGTGACTCTGAATTCGACGAGTCACACCCGGCTGAGTAAGGTTCAAGCGCGAGAATGCTGCCACGACTAAACCGGATTACGGACGATCCCCATGAGCCTGACCCGGAGCCCAATAACGCTCGACTTCGTGGACACGTCTTTGCTGAACTGTGGAGGTTCATCCGGGCTGTCTCCTCGAAAGCTCCTGTGGGTAGCAACAACTTCCCAGCTCAGCCCGGGTGAACCAGGTACACCTAGGGCAGGAAAGGGTCCTTCAAGGGCGTGCCGCACGCGAGATCGACAAGCGCCTCAATGAGTACGTGGACTCCTTGGTGAAGGTCTGCAATCGGCACCTGCTCATCCACGTCATGACCGGGATAGGGCTTTCCGGGGAACCACATCCCGAAGGCGATGGCGTTGGGCATGCGCTTGGCGTAGGTACCTCCACCCGAGATGAAAGGCTGTGCTGAGGTTCCCGTGGCGCGAGTGTAGGCGGCCAGGAGCCGGGTCACCAGTTTGCCGCGCGGATCAAAGGCCAGGGGCGTGTCTCCGAAGTATCCACCTACAGCCAGGGTCGCTCCTCGGGGCTCGGCAAAGCGGTCCACGATCCTGCGGAGATGAGCCTCCAGCGCCCCGCCATATAGGCTCGGCGTCGCCCGGATGTTGATGGTGAGGGTGATTCCGCCATCCTTTCCGGGCTTGATGGTGGCCACATTCACCGCACAGCGGCCCCAAAGCGGATCCTTCGTCGTGAGACCCAGACCGCTCCCATACAGGTCCTTCCCCGCCTGGCGGGCGAAAGCCAGCAGGTCGTCCGGCCCACCAGGGGGCAGCTCACCTGCCATGAGCTTCGCAAGGGCCACGAGGGCGTTCCGGCCACCCTCGAGGTTTACACCGCCGTGCGCAGCCTTTCCGGTCACCGCTATTGTCAGAGTGGCACCGGCCGTTCCCAGAGTCGGCGCCAGATCGAAGCGGGCCTGGCACCCGGGATCCAGGGCAGCCCGTTCGAGGCGCTGACGCAATGATGCGAGCGGACCTTCACTCTCTGCGGTCAACTGGAGCGTCGCCAAATCGGGAACAATGCTCGTGGCCAGGCCGGCCTCCAAGGCAGCCACCTTCCAGGGGTGTTTCGCCGTAGGGGTGGACGGCCGCACGGTGCCCACCGTCAACGCGTTCCAGGCCTTCTCGCCGACAACTACGGGGAACCCGGAATCGAGCACGAGGCTGAAACTGGGCGGTCGGTTGGCTTTCAGATACTCGGTGATGTCCGTGTTAGTGCTTTCTTCGTCGCTGCCGATGAGGAGGCGGATGGTGCTGGTCCGGGCAGGACCGGCCTCTTTGAGGGCTTTCATGGCGAGAAGCGCCTGGATCAGGGGACCCTTGTCGTCCGCGGCGCCGCGGCCGAGGACCTGGCCGGCCCTCACGGTGCCGGAGAAGGGCGGGATGCTCCAATGGTTGTCGACGGGCTGAACGTCGCCGTGGACGAGCAGCCCCAGGACGGGTGCCTGGTCCTTGTTAGCGGCTGAGGCGGGAAGGTCTACCTCCATGACCTTGCCTGCGTCCCGAACCGTAAACCCCAGGTCACTCGCCAATTTCTGGATCCATGCCTTCTGGTCGGTCCAGGCCTTCGAATTTCCAGCCACGGTGGGAAACCGGATGGCTTCGGACAACAGCGGAACCGTGCGTGGGGCGAGCTCGCGCTCGTATCGAGCGTAGACAACCTGGGCCGGCGATGCGGCCATCACAACCGCGGGCAGCAACAAAGGGAGAAACATGCGCATCAGGGCCTCCATGAAATCGGTCCACAACTATACGTGTCTGGACAGGTGGTGCCACACAAGTTGACGAAGTGGCAAATGTCTCCCGATGGCTCCGGAATGATCAAATCGGTCAGGCGCGCCGTGGCTCGAACTGGGTCCGCTCGGAGGCGCACGTGACCACCTTGCGGAGCGCGCCCCAGTGGTACTGGCCCACGGCCCCGGTGGTCGGGGTAACGCGGTGGCAGGGCGAGCTACCCGGACCTTGAATGTCGTGGACGTCTTCGCCCTGGAGGGGTTGGCCAACTTCCGTCGCCACCGGTAGATGGTCTGCTCCGTTACGGTGTGACCTATGGCTACTGCACCCTTATGCCACTCGTAAAACACGGTTGACAGTGTCTTTGTGTTTAACATGCACGAACGGCCAACATATGCTTCCGACTTTGCACGAGCGGACAAATTATGGTTCCAGCACCGGATCTGCTTGGTCGATTTTGCCCCTCAAAAGGTGGTGAAATCGGCTTCATGCGGGCAGATTATGCTTCCTGAACCGGACATCTTTTCGTTCACGACACATTTTGGTTGGAAGCATAAGTCACCCGAACGGTCAGCTTATGTTTCATTTCGCGTGGCAGACAACTTATGACTCAAACCCCAAACGAACAGGGATCCACGTTCCATGAATGTGGTCTTCCCCCAAATCTGAGCACCAATTGAACTTTTCGGGTTTTGGGTCAAAACCCAAAACCCGAAAAGTCCAACCCGGCCTTCGGGGAGACGTCAGGTCAATCGGCCTGCCTCAGGCCAGGCTCAGATTAAGGCCCCAATCAGCATTTGCATTGCTCAACACCGCGTCGGACTCTAGCGCGTACCCACAAAGGTTGTCGGCCGCCGTCACTACACCGCACCACTCTGTGCCATCGGTGACCCAGCTGCCCGAGTCACCACTCTGTGGCGGTGAGTTCATCAGTAATGCCAAGTTTGGATGGAGGATGCTCGGATGGGTAGGTAGACGCAGCTCGAACACGTTGTCCCAGCAAGCCCCCCCAACTTCGTGTGTAAGCATAGTTCCGCCCACTTCATAGGCTCTCAATCCCGAGCTCGCTCCCCTCATTTGAACATTCTGGTGTGAGTAGACATAGGGAACGACTGAGTTACAGGTGTTGATTACCGTCTGCTGGCTCACATCAATTAGAGCAATATCTTGCTTGGCTTTGGAAGGGCACTTGGCGTAACAGACTTCCCCAGGCGCCAGAGTCACTGGGGGTTTGGCGTATATACAAGGGCCGAGGGCGCCCGTGTTCGACATGGCCATTCCTGCCTCAATCACATGGCCACATGTAGCGGCGAATATCCTTCCCGAGTGCTGGTCCCTTAGAAATCCGCCGAGTGTCCCAGCTGCACCTCTTGGCGAGACCACCTGATCCCCCGGTCCTGCAATGAGCTGAGCTTCTGTGCGACTTTCAATGTACGTGGGCAAGGGGGCATTCTGAGCAATTCTTATTAATTCTTCTCTCGCACCTTCTTTTATTTCTGGCAATCCTATTCGTGAGATGATTTTCAATAAGAATGGTGAATTGTTGAATGGGCGTTGCCCGAATATCCAATCAGTCAGGCTCACAGCTTTTTCGTACTTCCGAAAGAAATCACCTACGGTTGGGGCTGGGACCGTATTCGGAAATATCGATAACGGTCCCCATCCGAAGCTCTGCCATTCAAAAAGCGCTTGATTTTGCAGTTCGAAGCCAGCAGCACTCAGGCAGTGGGCCGTCCACCAAAATGGATTCACATCCAAGAGCAACCCTTGCTGCAAGGGATTTTTGGCCATTTCTTCTGAGAGTGCGAACACCCGCTCTCGTAGTTCTGAGAACTCTGACAATACAGTTCGAAGAATATGCATCCATTCACCTCATCTATTGATGAATCAACCTCTTGTTAAGATGGTTTGATAACAATAGACAAGGCGATGACCACGGCCATCGCAGCAAAGGACGCAAGGCCAATGAACCAATTGCCCAATAAACTGCTGGAGATCGGGTACGCCCAAGCAAGGAAAGCGATGGGGGATACCAACATATGGGCTTTTCGAACGGTTCCAACTGGTGATTGAGTTGCAATATAAACGAAAGTGATAGATAAAAATAGGATCATCAAACCTACAGCTGCCCATCGTGCAGTGGTAGCCTCAAGATTCATTGCCACTAAAGAACTGAACAATACTGTGAACGCGCTTACGATTTCGCCAGGAATATACTTGGCGATTCGATCAAGCGGCCCTTCGGGCGCCCCACCACCAGGTAATGCAGCCTTTAATCCTCCGGATTCGGGTATAACCCAACGTGACATGCTTCCCTCCTATGGTTGATGCCTTGCCTGACCGTTTTCCAAAGATCATGCTTATGGACTTCTATTTCAAACCCTCAGTCGATCGCTTGTGCTCAGATAAAAGTAATGAAAGAAGCCGCTCGGCAGGTTGAGGAGGCAAAGGTGAAGGCAGTGGTCAAAACCGAGCAGTGATAGAGAAGAAATAACTCGTCTTGAAAACGGATCTGAGTTCGGCGGAAGGATCCGTTCCCTTGTAATCGTTCATGTCCACATTTTCCCGCAACCGCTTAACCTGACCCCCAACCAACCCCAGATGCATGGCCCCCCAGTTTCCCAGACTGACGCCTGGGCCCAGGTAGTACCGCATGTCCGTGCCCGTTGTTCCCACTCCAAGACCAAAGAGCCAAGGGAAGGCTTGGCCTGTGGCCCCGCGATTTTGAAAATTCAGAAAGACAAGGAATTCACCTCGGGCCTCATCTGAGCTTAGTTTGATGAGCGTTTTGGTATTGCCATTGTCCTTGATTCCGTACTCGTCATCCACAAGGCGCGAGAGGGCCAGGCCCGCGCTGCTGAAGAGCATCCAATCCCTATCGCGGCGCCCATGGATAAAGAAGCCCTTCGAAATGGCCGTCGAACCCGGGCTATCGTCTCGGGTTGCCGACGAACCACCTGGAAGCACCTCCACTCGAACATCAAAATCCATCCCCGAGTATGTGAAGAGGGGTAGAACGGCCCGTTTGTCTCCTGTGGGAGGCGTCCCTAATCCTTTCCGGTAATCCGCGATTCGAATCAACAGTACCTTTTTGTTTAAAGCCTTGTCATCGAACTGGTTTACGGCCTTGTCGGCCGCTTCAAGGGCCTGGGTGGCCGCATCGAGCTTTCCATCCGCGATAGCACTAGAGGCCTCGGTCAGTGCCTTAGCTGCTTCATCATGGTGGATTAGATTTATCTCCTTATCCCCCGCAAGAAGCATTACCTCGTAGCGAATGACAGCTTCAAAGAGTTTCGAACGCTGGGGGAGGTCCGGAGGTAACGCCAGAATGAGCCCCTCGGCCTCCTTCAACCGTTTGAAGGCTTCTACTCCATTGGGTTCCTTTGAAAGCGAGATGGCCTCCCGCATTAAGCTTCCAATCAAGCGTCGATGATCCACTAGTTTGGACTGAGCCGGAGCAGCCAAAGGTTTTTTGGATTTCGGTATGCCACCCTCTCTTGCTTGGGCGAACCCCTGGATTTCCTGGACGTCTTTCTCGTCGTCTACCTTGTCTCCATGCACTGGAGGAGTCGCCGTTTTCGCATCCCCGAGGAGGTCACTCGCTTTCACAGCGGATTCTGGCTTCTTGGCTGGTGGTGTGGTTGCACTTCCAGTGCTTAATGGCCACGAGGTGGGCATCTGGACCTGCTCCCGGGGTAGATCCACCCGCGTGAATGCGACCTGGCTTTTCTCCGGTAGGTTAAACACTGACACTGCGATAGTGTCTCCGATGCCCATGGAGACCTGCACGTGCCCGTCTGTTTGAACGACCTTGGATTCCTGGTCTTTTGATTCGCTTGAGGACGAGATGGCCACCAGTTTCTGTTTGGAGGCGTCGTAGCTTATCTCGGTCGTCTGAGGTGAGCGACATGCCACCAGAGCCATGAAAACAACAATGACCGGAAGCAGTGGGCGGGTCATGGTCATCGCCTTCCCAGCGTTCGAACCCCCGAGAAAATGGACCGAAAATATTGCTGGTCCCATTCTCTGTGGATGCCATCACCATCCCAGCTGTCGCTCATGGTGCTTACCTCCCGTTTTATTCACAGCGAGGATTCCAGCAGCCCTTTTCTGCCATCGATAGCTTCGTCGAATTTTAGGTCTCCCTAAGCAGGCTTGCGAGAATTTCTGCTGAACGGTGTTGTCCAGGGGGCCGAATGGATGGAAGGCAACCCTGTAATAGATCAACAGAGGTTCTTGCAGCTAAAGGGGACGCCAATATCTGTTTCTCATTCGGGGTTCTCCGTCGACGAGACGTGAGGGGATTGATTATTCATATGTTACAAATAGGTTTGTTGTGATTCTTCCGTACAATCGAATGAATTCTGTTCCCGACATTGCACGACCGGACAATATATGGTTCCGCAAGCTCGGTGGTTTGGTCGTCTTCACCCTTCGTAAGAAGTCAAATCAGGGTGGAATCGGACAAGCCATGCTTCCTGTCCCGGACATCATTTCGTTCACGACACATTTTCCTTGGGTGGAACTGCCGCTGCGGGCGAGAGGCACCCTCCAGTCAGGATCTGATGTCCTGTCCGGAGGATCAGCGCCGTGCCCAGCCTCGACACGCCACACGCTCTGCGGAGGTTCTTGCTTGGCGGTGATGTTCCTCCTTTAAAGGAGGCCGATTCTCCTGGGTTCCGGACCGGCCTCAACACCCCAGGAAGCGGGGGCCGCTGCCCCCGCTTTCCCTTCGCACTTCCTGGCCTCACTCCACCTCGTTCGCCAGCACGGGCACTTCGGCCACGGGCGTGGCCTCGGCGGGATTCCCGAGAACGGCGTGGAACCGGTCCCAGTCCAGTTCCTTCTCCCAGCTGGCCATCACCACAGCGGCGATGCAGTTGCCGATGTGGTTGGTGATGGCCCGGGCCTCGGACATGAACTTGTCGATGCCCAGGATGAGGGCCATGCCCGCCACGGGGATGCCCGGAACCACCGCCAGGGTGGCGGCCAGCGTGATGAAGCCGGAGCCGGTGACGCCGGCCGCGCCCTTGCTGGTGATCATGGCCACCACGAGGATCCCCAGCTGCTGGCCCAGCGTGAGCTCGATGCCCATGGCCTGGGCGATGAAGAGCGAAGCCAAGGTCATGTAGATGTTCGTGCCGTCCAGGTTGAACGAGTAGCCGGTGGGGATCACCAGCCCGACGATGGACTTGGAGAGGCCCAGCTTCTCCATCTTCTCCATGAGGGGGATGAGCGCGGACTCGGAAGAGCTGGTGGCCATGACCAGCAGGAGTTCGTCCTTGATGTAGCCCACCACCTTGAAAATGTTGAAGCCCGCCAGGCGGGCGATGAGCCCCAGCACGAGGAAGATGAAGAGGGCGCAGGTCGCGTAGAAGAGGAGGATCAGCTGCGCCATGGGCAGCAGGGATTTCAGGCCGAACTTGCCGATGGTGTAGGCGATGGCCGCGCCGGCGCCCAACGGGGCGAGGTAGAGGATCTGGCGCATGACGCCGAAGAACAGCTTGCTGAGGCCTTCCAGGAGGCCAATGAGGGGGGCCTTGTATTTGTCGCTCAGGGCGGCCAGGGAGAAGCCGAGCAGCACCGAGATCACCAGCACCTGCAGGATGTCGCCATCCGTGAAGGCGCTGAACATCGTCCTGGGGATCATCTTCAGAAGGTGGTCCGCGATGGTCAGGTGCTGGGCCTGGGTGACGTACCCGGCCACCAGCTTCGGATCCAGTTTCGAGGGGTCGGCATGGAAGCTCCTTCCCGGCCCGAACACGTTGGCCATGACGAGGCCGATCACCAGCGCCAGCGTGCTCACGATCTCGAAGTAGAGGATGGCCTTCCCGCCCACGCGGCCGGCCTTCTTGATGCTGCCGGAGCCCGCGATCCCCAGCACCACGCTGCAGAGGATCACCGGCGGGATGAGCATCTTGATCAGGTTGATGAAGCCGTCGGCGAGGGGCTGCAGCTTCACGGCCACGCCGGGGTAGAAGTGCCCCAGCAGGGCGCCAAAAACGATCATGAGCGCGACCCAGTTGTACAGCTTGGAGGCAGCACGCTTGAACATGCGGGGTCCTTTCAGGAATGCAGGCATGAGACGGGAAGGCCCTGGATGGGCCGGATGCGAGCGCAGTGGGAAAGATGACCCGATCGCGGGATGTGCCGGGCAGACGCGCCAGCCACACGACCCTCAGGTGATTTTTCAGATTCTCGGTCGCCCCGCCGGAAGCGCACCGTTCTGGAAGTTGATTCCGGGAATTGAAACTTTTGAAAGCGGAACCCGTCAGTCCGCCCGGAGGTTCAGAGGTACCGCTGGACCTCGCGCAGGTAGCCCCTCTGGAACAGGAAACGGTGGACCGGCCGCCCGCCGGTGCCGTACCCCAATTCCATGCGGAGTACCCTGAGCTCGCAGAGGAAGTCGAAGTACTTCCGGACGGAGACCCGCGAGAGGCCCACCTGCTGGCCGACCTCCTCGCTGGTGAACCAGGGGCGCTGCTCCGGCCACGCGGCGATGGCCTGCAGCACCTTGGCCAGGGTGTTCCGATCGAGCCCCTTGGGGAGTCCCTCCGTCGCCCGGCCCTCGGCGGGCCGGCGGGCCAGGCGCTTGTCCAGCTCGGCCTGGTCGAGGACCTGGCCGCCCCGGATCAGGCGCCGGGTCTCGCCATAACGGTCCAGCGCCTGCTTGAGCCGCTCGAACTCGAAGGGCTTGATGAGGTAGTCCACCGCGCCCAGCTTCAGGGCCCGGTCGATGGTCGCGGCATCCCTCGCGGCGGTCACGAAGATCACGTCCACATCCAGGGCCCGCCTCCGGATCGCCTCCATGAGCTCCAGGCCGCTCTGCCCCGGCATGAAGATGTCCAGCAGGAGGAGGTCCACGGTGTGGCGCTGAAGCAGCTCCAGGGCCTCGGACCCACTCCGCGCGGAAGCCACCACCTCGAAGCCCGGCACGCGGCTTACGTACATCCGGTTGAGCTCGGCCACCATGGGATCGTCTTCCACCAGCAGCACACGGATCATGGCTCCTCCCCAGGGAACAGGGTGAAGGTGGCCGTGAAGCGGGCCCCGCCGCCGTGCCGGTTCTCCGCGACCAGGTGTCCGCCCCGTGCCTCGATGGCCCGGGCGGCCTGCCAGAGCCCGAAGCCGCGGTTCTCGCCCTTGGTCGAGAAGCCCAGGGTGAAGGCCTGGGCGAGGACCTCCCCGGGCAGTCCCGGACCGCTGTCCGCGACGGACAGATGAAGCAGGGCCCCCCGGGGCCGGAGAGAAACCTGGATCTCGCGGCGGGGGCCGTCGCCGATGGCCTCGACCGCGTTCTCCAGCAGGTTGCCGAGCACGGTGACGAGGTCGTGGGAGGCCGCGTCGTCGGGACAGGGCGGCAGCGACGCGTCCGGATCCAGCTCCATGAGGATGTTCTGTTCCCGCGCCGAGGCGAACCGGGCGAGCAGAAAGCCCGCGATGACGGGGTCCTTGATCCGCTGGACCACGAAGCCCACCTCGTCGTCCAGCCTGCCGACCACCCCGGTGATGTAGGTCTTGAGGCGTCCGTATTCCTCCAGCCGGACCAGGCCCAGGATCACGTGCAGCTTGTTCATGAACTCGTGGGCCTGGGCCCGCAGGGCATTGGCGTACAGGCGGACCCCCGTCAGCTGCTCCGCCAGCCGATTCATCTCCGTGATGTCGCGGAAGGTGGCCAGCGCCCCCGTGATGCGGCCGTCGACCAGCACCGGCACGCGGTTCGTCAGGATCTTCAGCCCCAGGATGTCGCCCTCCTGGTCGTACTCCGCCTGGCCCGTCTCGACCACCGTCCCGAGCCTGGAGCTGGGCAGCACCTCTTCCACCGGGCGGCCCACCAGGTCGCCGTGGCTCCCCGCCAGGGCGAACAGGCGCAGGGCCTCCTCGTTGACGATGGTGACCACCAGCTCCCGGTTCACCCCGATGATCCCCTCCCGCACCGAATGCAGCATGGCGTTGCGCTGCTGGAGCAGGGTCGAGATCTCCTGGGGCTCCATGCCCATCAGGATCTGCTTGATGCGGCCGGCCAGGTACAGGGCCCCCAGGATCCCGGCCGCGAAGCCGATGAGCCCGCCGAACACGATGCGCTTCTGCACGCTCACGATGGCCCGGTCCACCCCCGACTGGAGCAGGCCCACGGCCACGGCCCCCACCTGCCGGTCCCCCTGCCGGACGGGGGTGAAGGCGCGCAGGGAGACCCCGAGGGTCCCCTGGGCCACGGAGAGGTACGAGCGCCCGCGGTACACCTCCGCATCATCGCCACCGGCAAACCGGGCCCCGATCAGGGCCGGATTCGGATGGGAAAGCCGGCGGCCATTCATGTCCATCACCACGACATAGTCCACGCCCGCCTCGGTCCGGATCCGCTCCGCGAGCGCCTGCACCTGCCCCGGGGGACGCCCGCCCGTCAGCCCCTCGCGCACCCCCTCCTCCTCGGCCACGAGGCGGGACAGCAGGATCACCCTGTCGCCCAGGGCGTCCCGGGCCTGCTGCTCCAGCTTCCAGTCCACCAGGACGCCCGTCACGAGCAGGGCCAGGCCCAGGATCAGGCTGACCAGGAGGGTGATCCTGGCCCTGAGCTGGAGAACGGGATGCGTCCGGGACATGGCAAGGACCATCCTAGGGTGGAAGGGCGGGAAGGTCGAAGGCGGCCGCGGCGACCTCGTGACGGGGGACAGGCATCCCGGATCAGGCCCCGACCGCCCCACCCGCGCGGGCGGCCCGGGCCCGCTGGTTGGACGCGTAGATGGTGCCCCGGGCCGGGGCCGGGACCTCCCCTCGCACGGCGGCGATCCAGGCCTGCGTGTCCATGACGGCCGCGAAGCGGGACTGGAGGACGATGGAGAAGGTCCGGTGGATCGCCTCGGCGCTGACGGCCCCGGCCGTGTTCTCGTACGGAACCGAACCCGCGGCGTCGGCGAGGAATTCCACCGCCAGGCCCGCGTGCATGGCGTGCTTGATGGTGGAATCGACGCAGTTGTGGGTCATGTAGCCCACGACCGCGAGGGTGTCGATGCCGCGCGCCTCCAGCCATCCGGCGAGGTCCGTGCCCGCGAAGGCGCTGGGCAGGGACTTCTCCAGGTAGAGGTCCCGGGGCCGGGACCGCACGACCTCGTGCAGTTCCCAGCCCCGGCTGCCCTTTGCGAAGAGGGGGGCGCCGACAGGGGCATGGTTCTGCACCACGATCACGGGGATGGCAGCGGCGTGGGCGGCGTCCATGGCGGCGCCGATGTTGGCCAGGGAGCGCTCCACCGGGGGGAACTCGATGGGCAGGTCGCCAGTGACGTACTCCTCCTGCACGTCGATGACGATGAGGGCGCGGCGGGGGGTCTCGCTCATGGGGGATCTCCTCGGAAGGCCCCGGAATCGCCGGGGAGAGCCCAGGATGGGTTCCGCCCCCCGCTCCCGGAAGTGGCCCAAAGGACAATCTTCGATAAAATCGGGCCATGCCCAGAAACCCCCCTCCCGATCCCTTCAGCCTCGCCGTGGTGGTCTTCGACCGGATCAGCCCCTTCCACCTCTCCGTGCCTTGCGTGGTCTTCGAGGCCCGGCCGGATCTCGGGGTGCCTCCCTACCGCCTCCGGATCTGCGCCGCGGAGCCCGGGCCGCTGCGCACCTCCGCCGGCTTCTCCATCGCGACACGCCATGGGCTGCGGAGCCTCGCCCAGGCCGCGACCATCATCGTCCCCAGCTGGCGGGATCCCCTGGAGCGCCCGCCGGAGCCGCTGCTGGAGGCGCTCCGGCGGGCCCACGCCCGGGGCGCGCGACTGGTGGGCCTCTGCCTGGGCGCCTTCGTCCTGGCGGAGGCGGGCCTCCTGGACGGGCGGCCCGCCACCACCCACTGGCACTGGGCGGAGCGCTTCGCGCGGCGCTACCCGAAGGTGCGCCTGGATGCCGATGTGCTCTACGTGGACGATGGCGACCTCGTCACCTCCGCCGGCACCGCCGCGGGCATCGACTGCTGCCTCCACCTCCTGCGGACCCAGTGCGGTGCCGAGGTGGCCAACGCCGTGGCCCGGCGCATGGTGGTGCAGCCCCACCGGCAGGGCGGGCAGTCCCAGTTCATCGAGCAGCCCGTGCGGAACGCCCCCGCCGAGGACCCCTTCGACGGGGCCCTGGCCTGGGCCGCCGCCCATTTGGACCTCCCTCACAGCGTGGACGCCCTGGCGGAGCGCGCCCGGATGAGCCGGCGCACCTTCACCCGCCGCTTCCGCCGGGTGACCGGCACGACGGTGTGGACCTGGCTGCTCCAGCAGCGCCTCACCCTCGCCCAGCGGCTCCTGGAGACCAGCGAGCTTCCGGTGGATCACGTGGCGACCCTGGCGGGCTTCGGCTCCGCCGTCTCGCTGCGCCTGCACTTCCGCCAGGCGCTGCGGACCTCGCCCTCCGCCTACCGCCGGACGTTCCAGGGGAGCTAGGGGTCCCACCCCCGCGGCGCGGGGGAGGCGCGCTCAGGGTCCGGAGTCCCTCTCACCGGAGGCCCCGCCGAGTTCGATCCCGAACGCGCTCCGGAGGCCCCGGTACCCGAGGGCCGTGATCTCCACGGCCCGGCTGGCCTCGGTCCGGCGGATCCAGTCCAGGGCGAGGAGGCGCTCCAGCAGCGCGGATCCGAGGGCCCCCGCCAGATGGAAGCGCCGCTCGCTCCAGTCCAGGCAGGCGCGGGCGAAGGCCCGCCGGCCCTGGAGAAGGGGGGCGGGATCCAGGCTGAAGGCGAGGAGCCGCCCCGTGCCCTCGGGAGTCAGGCGGTAGTCCTGGCCCTCCAGGACCAGGTCGCCGCGCGCCGTCAGCGCCTCGGCCAGCCGCACCCCCAGCTCTCCGGCCAGGTGGTCGTAGCAGGTCCGGGCCCTGCGGAGGCGGGCGTCCGGTCCCCGCGACCCTCCCGGCGACGGGACCGGAAGCAGGGCCGCCAGCGATTCGAGTACCGGGATCACGGAGGGATTGGCGAGGCGGAAGTAGCGGTGGCGGCCCAGGATCTCGGCCTGCACCAGCCCCGCCGCTTCCAGCCTGGCCAGGTGGCTGCTGGCGGTGGAAGGCCGCACCCCGGCCCGGCGGGCGAGCTCCCCGGCCGGCAGGCGGCGACCGTCGCTCAGGGCCCACAACATCGCGACCCGGGCAGGATCGGCCAGGAGCGCCGCCGCGGGGGCGATGGGGGCATCGGAGAACATGCTTCGATCCTCCTCGAAAGGTCCAGTCCCTACCATCCCCTGGTACCCGGGAGACCCCATGGACCTGTCCCCTTCAACGCTCCGGCACCACCGTCTGGCCGTACCCGGCCAGCCGGACCTGGCGCTCCATCGCCAGCCTCCCCCGGCGGCCGTCCGGGGGGTGGTACTCCTCATCCACGGCGCCACCTTCCCCACGGCCCTGGCGGGGGCCTATCCCGTGGAGGGACGCTCCTGGATGGCCGCCCTGGCCCGGGCGGGGTTCGACACCTGGGCCCTGGACTTCGCCGGATTCGGGGCGTCCGGGCGCTGGCCGGACGGGGGCCGGCCCGGACGGGCCCTCGACGCGGCGCGCCAGGTGGCCGAGGCGGTGGCCTTCGTCCTGCGGGAGACGAAGCGCCCCGGCCTCGCCCTCGTCGCCCATTCCTGGGGCACCCTTCCGGCCGGGTGCTTCGCCGCGGGGCGCCCGGAGGGGCTGGAGCGGCTGGTCCTCTTCGGTCCAGTCTGCCCCGGGAAGGGCGGGCCGGGCTCCGCCCCGGAGGCCTCCCACCTGGAGGTGACCCTGGCCCAGCAATGGGCCGCCTTCCGGGCCGGGGTGCCGCCCGGCGCGGCGGCGCCTTTCCCCGAGGAGGCCTTCCGGTCCTGGGGGGAGGCCTACCTGGGCACGGATCCGGACAGCCTGGCGCGGACCCCCCCTGCGGTGCGCGTCCCGGCCGGCCCCTTCGCCGACCTGGCCGAGGCGGAGGCCGGGCGGATCCCCTACGATCCGGGGGAACTCCGGATCCCCACCTTGGTGGTACGGGGCGAATGGGATGCGGTGACGACCCCGGCGGACGCGGCCTGGCTGCTCGAGCGGCTGCGGTCCGCGCCCTCCCCGCGGCTCGCCACCCTGCCCCGCGGCACCCACCGCATGCACCTGGAGGCGGGCCGGCACCTGCTCTTCCGTACGATCGAAGGTTTCCTGGCGGAGGCCGCGGGAACCGGGAGCCGCCCATGATCGCCGTCATCTTCGAAGTCCTCCCCCGGGAAGACCGCCGGCAGGCCTACCTGGATCTGGCCGCGGACCTCCGTCCCCTGCTCGGGGCCATCGACGGGTTCATCTCCGTCGAGCGGTTCCAGAGCCTCTCCGAACCCGGCAAGCTCCTGTCCCTGTCCTTCTGGCGAGACGAGGCGGCCGTCCAGGCCTGGCGGGCGCTGGAGGCCCACCGGACGGCCCAGGCCGAAGGCCGCGGAGGGATCTTCGCGGACTACCGCCTGCGGGTCGCCGGCGTCCTGAGGGACTACGGGATGAACGACCGGACGCAGGCGCCTCCGGACAGCCGGGCCTGCCATGCCCACCCGCCGCGGCCCACCGGGGGGTGACGGCCGGGGTGGGGGGTGGGATTCCTGTCGAAACGCGGGAAAATGGGGTCGTCCGCCGGGGTGCCCATGTCGACCAGCCTCCACCGCTCCGTCTGCCCCTACGATTGCCCGGATGCCTGCGGACTGGTGGTCCGCGTGGAGGATGGCCGGGCCGTGGAGGTGACGGGGGACCCGGAGCATCCGTTCACCCGGGGCAGCCTCTGCCCCAAGATGAACCGCTACCAGGACACAGTGCACCATCCGGAGCGGCTGACGACGCCCCTGCGCCGGACGGGCCGCAAGGGCGACGGCGCCTTCGCCCCGATCCCCTGGGATGAGGCCATCCGAGAGATCGCCGAGCGCTGGCGCGGGATCATCGCCACGCATGGCGCCGAGGCCATTCTGCCCTACTCCTACGCGGGCACCATGGGCCTCGTCCAGCGCAACGCCGGGCACGCCTTCTTCCACCGGCTGGGCGCCTCGAGGCTGGACCGCACCATCTGCTCGCCGGCCAAGAATGAGGGCTGGGCGCGGGTGATGGGCGACACGCCCGCGCCGCATCCCGACGCCTGCGCGGCCAGCGACCTCATCCTCCTCTGGGGCACCAACGCCGCGGCCACGAACGTGCACGGCCTCCACGCCGTGCGGGAGGCCAAGCGGAAGGGCGCGCAGGTCTGGCTCATCGACACCTACGCCCACGCCACCGCCCCCCTGTGCGACCGCGTGGTGCTCGTGCGGCCGGGCACGGACGGCGCCCTGGCCCTCGGCCTCCTCCACCTGCTGGACCGGCTCGGCCTCTGCGACGAGGCCTTCCTGGCGGCCCACGTCCAGGGGGCGGCGGAGCTGCGCGAACGCATCCTGCCGGACTACCCGCCCGACCGCGTGGCGGCGATCACGGGCGTGCCCGCGGCCACGATCCGCGAGCTGGCGGAGGCCTACGGCCGCGCTCGCGATCCGCACCTGCGGCCCGGCAACGGCCTCTCGCGCTACGGCAACGGCGCCATGACCCTGCGCACCCTCGCCTGCCTCCCCGCCTTCGTGGGCGCCTACGCCAAGCCCGGCGGCGGCGCCTTCGCCTCCACCAGCACCGGCGGTGCCTTCCCCATGCGCCTCCTGGAGCGGGAGGACCTGCTCCCGGGCCCCGTCCGCACGGTCAACATGAACCAGCTGGGCCGGGCCCTGAACGAGCTGGACGATCCGCCCGTGGCCTCGCTCTACGTCTACCACTCGAACCCCGCGGTCGTGGCGCCGGACCAGAACGCCGTACTCAGGGGGCTGGCGCGGGAGGACCTCTTCACCGTGGTGCACGAGCGGTTCATGACCGACACCGCCCGGTTCGCCGATCTGGTCCTGCCCGCCACCTCGTCGCTCGAGCACAGCGACCTCTACCGCGCCTTCGGCTCCTACTGCATCCAGCGGGCCCGGCCCGTGGTGGCGCCCATCGGAGAGAGCCGCTCCAACCTCGACGTGTTCCAGGGCCTGGCCCGGGCCATGGGGTTCACGGAGGCGGTGTTCTCGCAGTCCGCGGACGACCTCATCGACGCCCTCCTGGCGGCGCCCCACCCGTGGCGGGAGGGCGTCGATGCCGCGCGCCTGGATCAGGGCTTCGCCGTGGAGCTGGACCCGCGCCGGCAGCCGCTCCGGTTCGGCACCCCCAGCGGGAAGGTGGAGGTGCTCAACCCCCGCGATCCCGAGCCCCTGCCCCGCTACCTCCCGCCCCACAGCGCGGACGACCCGCACCCCCTCCAGCTCGTCACGGCCCCGGCGGTGCAGGGCCTCAACTCCACCTTCCACGAGCGGGAGGACCTGCGGCGGCGCATGGGGCGGATGACCCTCCGGGTGAACCCCGCCGAGGCCGCCACCCGGAACCTGGCGGACGGGGATCCGGTGACCGCCTTCAACGGCCTGGGCGAGGTGGCCTTCACCCTCGAGCTGACAGACAAGGTGCCCGCCGGGGTCGCCGTGGCGGAGGGCGTGTGGTGGCGCCGCTTCGCGCCAGGCGACCGCACCGTGAACGCCCTCACCTCCCAGCGCCTCACGGACCGCGGCGGGGGCAGCACCTTCTACGACAACAAGGTGGACGTGCGGGCGGGCTGGCCGGCGCCCGCCGTCACGCCATGACCACACCTTCCTTCGCCTTCCCCTGGGCCACGTAGGCCCCGAGATTGCCGGGCGCGTAGACCTCGAGTGCCGCGCCCGGATCCGGCGCCACCGGTCCGCCCGCCATCCGATCCAGGACGGAGCGATGGAGCCGCAGCCCCGCGGGGAACATTCGGGGGCCGGTCGGCAGGTGCGTCCAGGGGAACTGCGCCCAGGGCCGGTGCGCCGGCCCCGTGGCGGCGGGCACGGCCACGGTGACGGGGGCAGCCGCGAAGCGGAGGCCCTGCTCGGCGAGCCGGGCGCACATCCAGGCGAAGGCCCCGTCGGAGAGCCCGCTCTCCCCGTTGGCGACGGGGTAGCCGCCGCCCACATCCGCGTGGGCGCCGGGGAAGAGGGCCTGGACGATCCGCGGATCGGGTTCCCACAGGGTGGGGGCAAAGTCCTGGCGGGCCTCGTCCACGGAGACTGCGTGGAGACCGCAGGCCACCTTGGGGCTCAGGCGGGTGTCCGCGAACCGGAAGAGGTCCAGGCGCTCGTGGTCGGAGGCGAAGGCCGGGATGCCCATGGCGCCCACCGTGTCCCACACCCCCACGGCACGAAGGGGGGCCTCAAGCATCTGGTCGGCGGAGGGCGGCAGGCTGAAGAAGCCAGGAAGGTCCGCGACGAAGGACTCGAGCCTCCCCATGAAGGCGCACTGCAGCGACCGCTGGTGCCGGTACCACACTGCCGAGCCCCAGCGGTAGGCCGCTTCCTTGTCCGAGAGATCAAGCTTCCCTGCATCCATCAGGCCCTGGCCTGCCACGAGTCCCGCCAGGGCGCGGGCGGTGTAGGATCCGCGGCTGAAGCCGGCCAGGTAGATCCGATCCCCGGCCGTGTAGTTGCGGGAGAGGAAGGTGTAGCCGCGGACCACCCGGGCGATGAGCCCCGCGCCGAAGGCGCCCCCGAGGAACTTGACCAGCGGGTTCCCGGAGTCCCCGACCCCGTGGAGGTACTTGGCCAGCTGCACCGGCTGCCCCGCGGCGTCCAGGGCCTGCCGCTCCTGCTCGTCCGCGAAGCGGATGGAATCCGGGCTGTCGATGCCTTCCAGGTTGCCGAAGAGCTTGAAGACGTTGGTGGTGTTCCCGGTGCGGGCCCCCTGTTCATCCTCGCCGGGACCGTTCCAGGTCCCGTCGGCACAGAAGACGAGGTTCTTGGCCATGGACCTTCCTCCGGAGACATGGGGCAAGCAGAAGGCGGGACTGCAGGGATCGGGGCGGGGGATCACGATAAGGCAGGCCGGCGGGTCGAGCAACGGATCGCCCCACACGGCGCCGGGTCCCCCTTGGCCTGGCCGCCCTTCCGCTAAAGTGGAGGCTGGAGGCTCCTTTGTTTCACCACCCCGGCAACGTCTTCGTCGTCTCCGCGCCTTCCGGGGCGGGAAAGTCCACCCTGGTCCACCGGCTCGTGGCCTCCGTCCCCGACCTGATCTTCTCCATCTCCTTCACCACCCGGAAGCCCCGTCCGGGCGAGGTGGACGGGCGTGACTACTTCTTCGTGGACGACGACCGCTTCGACGCCATGGTCCGCGCGGGCGGCTTCGTGGAGTGGGTGCAGGTCTACGGACAGCGGTACGGCACCGGCCGGGACTGGCTGGACGGCGTACTCGCCACCGGACTGGACGTGCTGCTGGACATCGAAACCACGGGAGCCCTCAACCTGCGCCGGGCCATTCCTGATGCCAACATGATCTTCATCCTGCCCCCCTCCGCCGCGGCGCTGGAGCAGCGGCTGCGGGGCCGGGGGAAGGACTCGGACGAGCAGGTGGCCATCCGCCTGAAGCACGCCCGCCATGAGATGGAGCTCCACCACGCCTATGACTACCTCGTGGTCAACGACGACCTCGATGCCGCCTACCGCAGCTTTGAAAGCATCATCTACGCCACCCGAGCGCGCCGGGAGCGGATGGCCCCGGCGGCCCAGCGGATCCTCCAGGGTTTCTAGGGGACCCCTCGGCAAATTCCCAAGCATCGCGGCCATTCCGGTCCGGTCGTATGCTGGAGGCAGGCGTTCGCCCCGGGGGAGCCGCATGGCCCGCTTCGTCAAACGGAACTGGATGTGGCTGGCCATGCTGGCCACGGTGGCGCTGGCAGGGCCCCTGCTCGCCCGCAATGGCGGAGAGCACGCCAAGCAGCGCAGCCTGGACACCCTCACTGAGGTGATGGATCTGGTGCAGAAGGAGAGCCCCGAGCCTCCCACGGGGAAGCAGCTCACCCACGCCACCCTCCAGGGCATGCTCCACACCCTGGACCCGCACTCGAATTATTTTGACGAGAGTGAGTTCCGGATGCTCCGCGAAGAGCAGAAGGGGTCCTTTTTCGGCATCGGCGCCATCATCCAGCAGCACGAGCAGGGCATCGCCATCATCAGCCCCATGCGGGGCGGTCCGGCCGAGCGCCTGGGCGTGCGGTCCGGCGACATCATCAAGGAGATCGACGGCACCAGCACCGAGGGGATGAGCTCCAACGCCGCCCTCCAGAAGCTCCGGGGCGAGAAGGGCACCATCGTGGAGATCGCCGTGCAGCGCGCGGGCATGCCCGGGCTGGTCCGCTTCTCCATCCCCAGGGCGGAAGTGCCCACCAACAGCGTCTACTACAGCTTCATGCTCACCCCCACCACGGGCCTGATCCTCATCAAGGACTTCGGCGAGACCACGTCGGACGAATTCGAGCGGGCCGTGGCCACCCTCAAGCGGCAGGGCATGAAGCAGCTGGTGCTGGACCTCCGCGGCAACGGCGGCGGCGTGCTGGATGCCGCCATCGGCATCTGCCGCCAGCTGCTCGGTCCCGATCAGCTCATCGTGAGCCAGAAGGGCCGCGACGGCCGCGAGGAGAGCCAGACCCGCACCAGCAAGGGAGCTCAGCTCGACCCCTTCCCCATGGTGATCCTCATCAACCGCGGCACGGCCAGCGCCAGCGAGATCGTAACCGGCGCCGTGCAGGACCACGACCGCGGCCTGGTGGTGGGCCAGACCAGCTGGGGCAAGGGCCTGGTGCAGAGCGTCCTCACCATCAACCGCTCCCGGGGACTGGCCCTTACCACCGCCCGCTACTACACCCCCTCGGGCCGCTGCATCCAGCGCGACTACTCCCACGGCCTGGACGACTACTACAACCCCGACGACGAGAAGGATGCCAAGCCCCAGGGACCGGCCTACAAGACCGACCTGGGCCGTGCGGTCTATGGCGGGGGCGGCATCAACCCCGACGTCGTCATCACCCTCCCCAAGTCCACCGAGTACCTCCTGAACCTCCGCTACCGGTACTCCGCCTTCTTCCGCTACGCGGTACAGGAGAAGGACACCTTCGGCGTTCAGCCCGGCCAGCATGCCAGCGACGTGGTCCTGGACCGGTTCAAGGCCTGGGTCCTGGAGCAGAAACTGCCGTACACGGACAAGGACTGGGAAGCCAACCGGGATGCCATGAAGGAGCAGCTCTCCATCGAGATGCAGAACGTGGCCTACGGCATCGAGGCCGGCTTCAAGCTGCAGTGCGAGAAGGACCCCATGGTGCAGAAGGCCCTCGAGGTGATGCCCCAGGCCGAGGACCTGCTCCAGAAGAAGCTGCAAGCCCCCGCCCCGCATCCCGCCCTGGCCCAGAACGTCGAAACCATCCGCTGACAAGCAGAGGCCCCCATGGATGTCACGCTCCCCGAGCACGTCGAGGCCCTGCGCCAGGAAGTGCGGCGCTTCGCCGAGAAGGAGATCCGCCCCCACGTCATGGCCTGGGACGAGGCCAAGACCTTCCCCATGGACGTGGTGAAGCAGCTGGGCGCCATGGGCATGATGGGCGTCATCTTCCCGGAGCAGTACGGGGGCGCCGGCATGGGCTACCTGGAATACGCCGTGATCGTCGAGGAGCTCTCCCGTGTGGACGGCTCTGTGGGCATCACCGTGGCCGCCCACAACAGCCTCTGCTGCAACCACATCTACGCCATGGGTGACGAGCGGCAGAAGCAGGCGTACCTGAAGCCCCTCGCCAGCGGCCAGGTCATCGGCGCCTGGGGGCTCACGGAGCCGGGCGCGGGGAGCGACGCCGGTTCCCTGCGGACCACCGCGAAGAAGGAGGGCTCCCACTACGTCCTGAACGGCACCAAGACGTTCATCACCCATGGCACCGTGGGCGACATCGCCGTGGTCATGGCGCGCACCCGGCCGGCCCGGGACGGCCACAGCAGCGCCGACGGCATCAGTGCCTTCATTCTCGAGAAGGGCATGAACGGGTTCCGGCCCGGCAAGCAGGAGAACAAGCTCGGGCTGCGCGCCAGCGACACCTCCGAATTGATCTTCGAGGACGTGAAGGTGCCCGAGGCCAACATGCTGGGCGAGGATGGCGTGGGCTTCAAGCAGGCCATGAAGACCCTCGACGGCGGGCGCATCAGCATCGCCTCCCTCGGTCTCGGCATGGCCCAGGGCGCCTTCGAGGAGGCCCTCCGCTACAGCAAGATCCGCCACACCTTCGGCCAGCCGCTCTCCGGCCATCAGGGCATCCAGTTCAAGCTGGCGGACATGGGCACGCAGATCGAGGCGGCCCGCCTGCTGGTCTACCGCGCGGCGGGCCTGAAGGACCAGGGCCGGCCCTATGCCAAGGCCGCCAGCATGGCCAAGCTCTACAGCTCCGAGGTGGCCTGCCGCGTGGCCGACGAGGCCGTGCAGATCCTCGGCGGCTACGGCTACATCAAGGATTATCCGGTGGAGAAGTACTACCGGGACGTGAAGCTCTGCACCATCGGCGAAGGCACCAGCGAGATCCAGCGCACCGTCATCGCGCGCTACCTGCTGGCTGAATACTGAGCCGCTTCCCACCCCACGAGGCATCCATGCGCATCGCCCTCCTCCTCACGGCCTCCATGGCCCTCATGGCCGCGCGGCCCATGCAGATCGACGACATGTTCCGGGTGGCCCGCGTGGCCGATCCGCAGGTCTCCAGCCGGGGCGACATCGCCTACCAGGTGGGCACCGTGGACGTGGCCGCCAACATCGTGACCACCCGCGTGTGGTTCAAGCCCGCGGGCGCCGCCCCCCGGGCCCTGGACCTGGGCGAAGGCAGCCAGTCCAGCCCCCGGTTCAGCCCGGACGGGACCCGGCTCAGCTACGCCAAAGGCGGCCAGCTCTGGATCGTGGACCTTTCCACCCAGAAGGCCCACGAGCTGACCCAGTTGGCTGGCGGCGCCTCCACCGCGCGCTGGAGCCCCGATGGCAAGTGGATCGCCTTCCTCTCCACCACGGTTCCCAGCGGCGACCCCGTCGAGAACGCGGGCTACCTCAAAGCCCAGGAGGCCCGGAAGGCCGACGGGCGTCTCATCAAGAACCTGATGTTCCGCCACTGGACCGAGTGGAAGGATCCCATGCAGCGCACCCACCTGTTCGTGGTGCCGAGCGACGGATCCGCCGCGCCGCGCGACGTGACGGCCGGCCTCGCCTACGACGTGCCCACCCCCTTCGACTTCGCCTCCGGCGACGACTTCGCCTGGGCCCCCGACTCCCGTCGCCTGGCCTTCGCCGCCAACCCGAAGCAGGACTCTGCCACCAGCACCAATGGCGACATCTTCGAGGTGGCCCTCGACGGCGGCAAGCCCGCGAACCTCTCTGCCTTCAACGGCGCCCAGGACACGACCCCCCGCTACACGGCGGACGGCAAGTATCTCCTCTGGCGCGCCCAGCGGGTGCCGGGCCACGAATCCGACAAGTTCGAGCTCTGGGCCTTTGACCGCACGGCCGGGAAGGTCCTGCGCACAACGCGGGACACGGACCTCAGCGTGGGCGAGTACCATGCCGTGCCCGGCGGCGTCCTCTTCAGCGCCGATTTCGAGGGCCAGATCGAGCTGTTCCGCTGGAACTGGGAAACCGGCAAGGTGGCCCAGCTGACCCACGGCCTCGCCGTCTCGGCCTTCAAGCCCCTGGATGCCGGGCACGTGGTGGCTTCCCTCAGCGACACGGCCACCCCGCCCGACATCTACACGGTGGATCTCGGCACCGGCGCCAAGGCCCGCGTGAGCCGCCACAACGAGGCGTTCGCCGCCGAGCTGGGCCTGAACCGGGCCGAGAACTTCTGGTTCGCCGGCGCCGCCGGCAAGGACGGGAAGGCCCCGAAGGTCCAGGCCCTGGTGGTGAAGCCCGTGGGCTTCGACCCCAGGAAGACCTATCCCATGGCCTTCCTCATCCACGGCGGGCCCCAGGGCCAGTGGGACGACATGTGGAGCTACCGCTGGAATCCTGAAGTCTGGGCCAACGCCGGCCGTGGCTTCGTCACCGTCATGGTGAACCCCCGTGGATCCACGGGCCGGGGCCAGGCCTTCTGCGACGAGATCAGCGGCGACTGGAACGGCCTGGTCATGGGCGACCTCATGAAGGGCCTCGACGCCGCCCTCAAGCGGTTCCCCAACGTGGATCCCAAGCGCGTCGCGGCGGCGGGCGCCAGCTACGGGGGCTACGCCATCAACTGGATCGCCGGCCACTACGCGGACCGCTTCGCCTGCTTCGTGAGCCACGACGGGGTGTTCAACCTGGATTCCATGACCACCACCACCGAGGAACTGTGGTTCCCCCGCTGGGAGAACAAGGGCTGGCCATGGCAGGACCGGAAGATCTACGAGGGCGCCAGCCCCCACCTGGCCGCCGCCCACTTCAAGAAGCCCATGCTGGTCATCCAGGGCGAGCAGGACTTCCGCGTGCCCATCGAGGAGGGCATCCAGAACTTCCAGGCCCACCAGCTGCGCGGCATCCCCAGCGAGCTTCTCTATTTCCCCAGCGAGGGTCACTTCGTCCTCAAGCCCGCCAACTCCAAGCTGTGGCATGAGACCGTGCTGGGCTGGATCGAGCGCTGGACGAAGTAGCAAGTTCGCAAGGATTCACCACGAAGACCACCAAGACCACGAAGGAAGGCCACCTTTCTTCGTGGTCTTCTCGGCATCGGCTTCGCCGATGCGCGAGGCCGAAAAACATCTCCCGTCTTCGTGGTCAATTCTTCGGAATGACGCCGCCGCAGGCCCCGGGGTCGGAGAGGGCGCGCCAGGGTTCGAGGACAAAGGGGCGGCTGAAGGCGCGGGGGTGGGGCAGCTCCAGCGTCAGCTCGGGGCCCAGCGCTTTCAGGTCCTCCGGTGCAGGCCAGGTCCAGCTTCCCGGCGGGCCGTCCGTGGTGATGAGGTCCAGGTCCAGGGTGCGGGGCGCGTTCCGTCCGGCGCTGCGGTCCCGGCCCTTGGCCAGCTCCAGACGCAGCAGGGCCTCCAGCAGGCGGCGCGGGTCCGCCTCCTCCGTCACGAGGACCGCCACCGTATTCAGGTAGGCCGGACCCCGTCCCGACTCGTCCGGCGTCTCCATCACGAGGGGCGAGGGCACCACGCCCCCCAGCGTCCGCAGGGCCGCCAGCCCCGCCGCCAGGTGCGCCCGGCGGTCGCCGAGGTTCGAGCCGAGGGCGATGACGGCCTTCATGGGCCTACTGCTTCGTCCCGTGTTCGGCCACGACGAGCGTGCGGATGCCGCCGCGGATGAGGAAGTCGCCCTCGACGCGCATCCACCGGGGCTGCGTGGCCTTCACCAGGTCGTCCAGGATCTGGTTGGTGACGGCCTCGTGGAAGGCGCCCTTGTCCCGGAAGCTCCAGAGGTAGAGCTTGAGCGACTTCGACTCCACGCAGAGCCGGTCGGGCTGGTACTGGATCCGGAGCTTGGCGAAGTCCGGCTGCCCCGTGAGCGGGCAGAGGCAGGTGAACTCCTCCGTCTCGAAGGTGATGGTGAAGGGCCGCCCCGGCCGCGGGCTCGCGAACGTATCCAGCTCCCCTGTGGGGCGCGTGACGACGAAGTGGGGAAGCGGGTCGGGGAGCGATGCCTGGGGGGGTTTCCGAGTGGCCATGGTCCATCCAGCAGAAGAGGGGTGAGGCAAACCTCAAGGTTAGCCCTTCTCCCGGAAAATGCTCGTCATCCGCCCGCGGCGGAAGCGCCTCCATGGGCCAGGGGCATGGGCTTCAGGCCCACCGGCTGCCGGGGATGCCGGCTGTAGGGCTTCGCGGCGCCCACCCGCTTCGAGGTGAAGTAGCGCTTGGCAGCCCACACCATGGGCAGGTGGCGGAGGAGGTGCCAGAGGCTCCACCGGTGTTCCCAGAGGCGGCGGGCGAACCGGCGGTGGTAGGGCCTGCTCTTGTAGAACCGCTCGATGTGGCCGTTGTACAGCGTGTCCATCTGCTCCCGGGATTCGAAGCCCTTCGGCAGGAACACCGGGTTGACGCAATTGAGCAGCCGCCAATCCTCGTTGAACTCCCCCTCCCGGCCCGCCACGCACTCGGCCCAGAGGGGCGCCCCATGCAGGGGACTGAATTTCGTGAGGTTCATGTCATCGAGATCCAGGGAGAGGATGAAGTCGCTGGTCCGCTGAAAGGTCTCCGGCGTCTCCCCGGGCAGGCCGAAGATGAACAGGCCCTTGGCCCGGAGGCCGGCGGCGTGGACCCGCGCCACCGTGTCGCGCACGGCCTCCAGGGTCACCCCCGCCTTGTGTCGCGCCATCAGGCCGGGATCCGCGCTCTCCACGCCGAAGCTGACCATGACGCACCCGGCCTTCTTCAGCAGACGAAGCAGTTCGTCCGAGGTGTGGCCCGTCCGGATGATGCAGTTGAAGCCCATGCCGAGGGGCTCCTCGAGGAGGCGCTCGCACAGCTCCGACACGCGGCCCTGGTGGGCCGTGAAGAGGTCGTCGTAGAAGTTGACGTGGCGCACGCCGAAGCGGTCCCGCAGGTGTTTCATGTGGGCATGGATGTAGGCCGGGCTGTTGAACCGGTACTGGTGCTCGAAGACCGTCCGGTCGCAGAAGGAGCAGGTGTAGGGGCAGCCCCGGGAGGTGATCATGGTGGCCCCGTACCGCTTCACGTAGCTGAAGAGGGGCAGGTGGTAGCCCTTGGGGAAAGCGGCCAGCTTCTCGTAGGCGGGGAACGGGAGGTCATCCAGATTCTGGAGCCGGGGCCGGCGCGGATTGGTGACGATGCGTTCCCCGTCGCGCCAAACCAGGTTCGGAATGTCGGCCAGGGCCTTCCCCTCCGCCAGATCCAGCAGGGGACCTTCGCCCTCGCCCAGGCAGAGGAGGTCCAACTCGGGGAAGCTCTCCAGGAGCGGGGCCCCCAGGCTCGAGGCATGCACACTGCCCGCCACCACGCGCAGATCTGGGCGGGCGGCCTTCAGGAAGGTCGCCAGATCCACCGCATCCATGAACCCCGACGTGGTGGCGGAGAACCCCACGAGGTCCGGCCTCGTGGCCAGGATCTCGGCCGCCTGGCCCTCCAGCGTGGCCGGGGCCAGCGGCCCGAGGCAGTCGTAGACGGCCGTGGGGTGCCCGTGCTGTTCCAGCCAGGCGGCCAGCGACAGGATGCCGAGCGGGGCCATCCGATTGGCCAGCACGGAGAAGTCCGGTTGCCCGGGAATGAAGTTGAACCCCGAAGGTTGGACCAAGGTCACACGCATGGGTCACCTCGAAGGAGGGCCAGGCCCGTGTCCACGACCTGACGGGGTACCGCCCTCGACGATACCACCGGGCCGACGGCCGCTCCGCCCTACCGGGGTCCGGGCGCCAGCTCGTCCGGGATGAAGGCGTACGGGATGGGGTCGGGGAGCCCCGCCTCCTTGAATCCCCGCAGCCGCAGATGGCAGGAGTCGCAGCGTCCGCAGGCCCGTTCCTCGCCCTGGTAGCAGGACCAGCTCAGGTGCAGGGGCGCGCCCAGCGCGAGGCCCTGGCGCACGATCTCGCCCTTGCGCAGGTGCAGCAGGGGCGCGTGGAAGGCCAGGCGCGTCTCGGGCTTCGTGCCGAGATTCGCCGTCTGCTCGAAGCTGCGGAGGAAGGCCTCGCGGCAGTCGGGGTAGCCGCTGCTGTCCTCCTCCACGAAGCCCACGAAGATGGCGGTGGCCCGCAGGACCTCGGCCCAGCTCACGCAGGTGGCCAGCAGGTGCGCATTGCGGAAAGGCACGTAGCTCACGGGCACGCCCGTGCGGTCGGGATCGCCCTCGGGCAGCGCGATGGACGGATCCGTCAGCGCCGAGCCGCCGATGGCCTTGAGGGAATCGAAGCCGATGATGAGCCGCCGGTGGGCGGGCACGCCGTAGAAGTCCGCGATATCACGGAAGGCCTGCTTCTCCCGGTCCTGGGTGCGTTGCCCGTAGTCCGCGTGGAGCAGGGCCAGCTCGAAGCCCTGGGCCTTCGCCATCGCGGCGGTCACGCAGGAGTCCATGCCCCCGGAGAGGGAGACGACGGCGAGGTCAGCCACGGGACATCCCTTCCGCCCAGCGTTCCAGGCTGTCCATCTCGCGCTGTAGCCTTGCGGCTTCGGCATTGTCGTCGGCCTTCGGCGGAATCCGGTAGGGCGCTCCATACCTGATCACGCAGGTGGCGAACGGGAACGGGATCACCATGCGGTCCCAGGTCCGCAGTTCGAAGGAATGATCGAAGGCCAGACTCACGGGCACAATCCACGCGCCGGTCTTGCGGGCCAGGGCCACGGTGCCGGGTTTCAGCTCCATGAGCGGGCCGCGGGGGCCGTCGGGCGTGATGCCGAAGTCCCAGTCCTGCTTCACGGCCTGGATCATGCGCACCAGGGCCTTGGCGCCGTCGTCGCTGGCGGTGCCGCGGACGGCGTGGATGCCGAACCAGCGCCAGGTGGCGGCGCTGCGTTCCCCGTCCCGGCTGTCGCTGGAAAGGATGGCCACGCCCCGCCGTTCGCCCCGCCGACCGTGGCGGCGGAAGGGGTAGGCCAGGGGCATCATGAAGAGGCGGCGGTGCCAGAAGGCCAGGATGAAACGCTCGTCGCGGACGACGAGACCCTCCACCGCCTCGAAGCCCTCCCGCCGTACCCGCAGCGTGTAGGACCAGAGCTTCGAGAGCCCCGCCCCCAGGAAGGGGATGAGGCGGAAGTTCACCCACACGGAGAATCCGGAACCCAGGGGACGACCCCGCTCGGCGATGGCGACCCGCGGGCCCATCAGTCCTCCCCGGGAGCAGGTGAGGCCGGGCCGGGGAGGAGATCCTCCCGCGTGACGGGATAGATCGTCCCGCAGTAGTCGCAACGAACTTCGACGGGGCCGGGTTCCAGGAAGAGATCCTCCTTCTGCGCCTCGGGGAAGTTTCGGAGGGTGGCCAGCAGGGCCTCCCGGCTGCAACGGCAGCGGTAGAAGAGGCTCGAAGAGGACTGCAGCTCCGTCCCCTGCCCCTGGGCCACCCAGGCCGCCAGGAAATCCGGGGTGCGCTCCCAGAAGGGCACCACCTCCAGACCCTCAATGGCCTGCACCAGCCGCGCCAGGCGCTCCGGCGGACAGTGGGGCAGCGGCTCCACGAGAAGCCCTCCCGTCTCGCCCGTACTGGGGTCGCACCAGAGCGATAGGCTGGCCTGCACCTGCTCCGAATTCAGGAGGTAGTGCTCCATCTGGGTCTGGATTCCACCCTCCACCAGGGGCAGGTTGCCGATGTAGGGCTGGCCGGAGGCGTTGGAGCGCATGACCTGCAGCACACCGGGCGCCTCGATCCAAGGTCCCTCGGCCTCGTCCCGCACATCCAGCACGCCGCGGATCGTGCCGTCGGGCCAGCTGTCGGCCACCACCGCCTTGGCGCGGCCGGCCCCCTTGACGAGCAGCTGCAGCCGCTCGGCGAACAGCGTGCGGGTCTGCAGCAGGGCCGCGGCGGCCAGCAGCTCCGTCAGGCAGGCGCAGGCCCCGGGATCGAGGTGGGGGTGGCCGCGGCGAACGCCGTCCCACAGGGGACTGGCGTCCAGGGAGGACAGCCGGATGTGGCCATCCTGGGTCAGGGCCTTGATCACCCGGGCCTGGGGGGTCATGTCGGTCATGGAACCTGCGGGAGGGAGGGCGGCGGAGCCGCGGAGGAGGCCGCTGCGGAACCCTCTATTCTGCCCTCCCCGCTGCCTTGTGCGGCCAGGGAATCCGCAGGAGCAGAACCACCGCCACCGGCACTGCCAGCAGCAGCACCCGTGGATCCCGGAAGCCCACCTTGGCCTTCCAGGCGAAGTGGATCACCGCCAGGGCCGCGGACCCGTAGGCCAGCCGGTGCAGTCGCTTCCAGGAGCGGCCCAGGCGCCGCTGCCAGCCCTTCGTGCTCGTGATGGCCAGCGGCAACAGGGTCAGCCAGGTGGCCATGCCCACCAGGATGAATGGGCGCTTGGCGATGTCCCGTGCCAGCTCTGCCGGGCTGAAGCCCTGGTCCATCCCCGTATAGGCCAGCAGGTGGAGGCAGCCGTAGGCGAAGGCCCAGAGGCCCAGAGGGCGCTTCAGGCGCGCTGGCCAGGTCCACCCGGCGAGGCGCTGCAGGGGCGCCATGGCCAGGGACAGCGTGAGGAGCAGGAGGGCCCACCAGCCGCAGGTGTCGATGACCTTCTCCACGGGATTGGCCGTGAGGATGGCGAAGTCGTTGCGGAGGAGCCCCCAGCCCAGCCGGAGCAGCGGCAGGACGGGAAGCAGTCGGGCGAGGTGGAGCGGGAGCCGTCGCAAGGTCCCTCCGGCTTGGTTGTGGTTTCGGGGACTGGCCTTCATAATTGCGGATTCTGGGCTTTTTCGGATGGCGTTACCGCCCGTGCGAAAAGGTGGTGCGAGTCCGGACGGCCCCCTTGCGGGTCTCCCATCGTGCGTCTCCCGCGCCGGAAGGCCGGGCGACCGCGGATCGCGCGCTCCGCCCTTCCGGCGGCCCGGCCCCTCCCTCGCGTCAGCCCCACGGACCCGCCATGCCCTCGCTCCTCGGCCATGCTGCCGCCGGCCTCGCCCTGAACGCCGCCTTCGCGGACGGCCGCCCGCCCGCGCGGACCTGGGCCCTGGCCGCCGTCTGCGCCCTGGCCCCGGACCTGGACTGGTTCACGGCCTTCCTCCACCTCCCCTACGGCCACGTCCTGAACCATCGGGGGGCCACCCACTCGCTGGCCGCCGCGGCGCTCATCGCCAGCTCGGCCATGCTGCTGGGCCTCCGGGCCCATCTCCGCAGCCCCCGCATCTGGCTCTGCATGTTCGCGGCGGCCTTCTCCCATGGCCTTCTGGACGCCTGCACCCTTGGCGGGGTGGGCGTGGCGGCCTTCCTGCCGTTCTCCCACGCGCGCTACGTCTGCGTCTGGCAGCCCATCCGCGTGTCGCCCATTCCGCTCTCCGCCGGGCTCTTCACCCGCTTCATGGCGGCGCTCTGGACCGAGGCGGTGTGGATCGGCCTCCCGTCGATCCTCCTGGTCACGGCCACCCGCGCGGCTCGCCTCCGCGCCGCGAGCCGCTGGGACCAGCCCGCCCCCGAGCATCCCTAGAAGTTCCGCCGCAGGTCCAGGCCCGTGTACAGCGAAGCCACCTGGTCCCCGTAGCCATTGAACATCAGCGTCTTGCGGCGACCCCACTCGCCCAGGCGCCGCTCCGTGGCCTGGCTCCAACGGGGATGGTCCACCGCCGGGTTCACGGTCGCGTAGAAGCCGTACTCGTTGGGATTGGACTTGGCCCAGCTGGTCCAGGGCTGGTCCCGCACCAGGCGGATCTCCACGATGGACTTCGCCCCCTTGAAGCCGTACTTCCAGGGCACCACCAGGCGCACGGGGGCCCCGTTCTGATTCGGGAGCACCCGGCCGTAGACGCCCAGCGCCAGGAGCGTCAGGGGATTCCGCGCCTCGTCCAGGCGGAGGCCCTCGAGGTAGGGCCAGTCCAGCACCGGCAGGCGCACGCCGGGTTCCTGCTGGGGATCGGCCAGGGAGAAGAAGGCTACGAAGCGGGCCGTGGATTTCGGCTCCACCTGGTCCAGCAGGGCCTTCAGGGGAAAACCCGCCCAGGGGATGACCATGCTCCAGCCCTCCACGCAGCGCATGCGGTAGATGCGCTCCTCCAGCGGCGCCAGGCGCAGCAGATCCTCGATGCCGAAGGTGCGGGGCTTCAGGCACTCGCCCGTCACCCGAACAGTCCAGGGCCGGGCCTTCAGGCGCCAGGCCTCCCGGGCCGGGTCGTCCTTGGCGGTGCCGAACTCGTAGAAGTTGTTGTAACCGGTCACCTCCTCCCAGCGGTTGGGCCGCTCGGTGGTGCTGTACGGGCTGCGGGCCAGGGGCCCCAGGCCGCCCGGATCGGCGGCCCGCAGCGCCGGCGCGCCCGCGGCGGCCGCGAGCAGGCCCGCCGCCCCTGCCAGGAGGGTGCGGCGGTCCAGGTAGAGCCCCTCCGGCGTGATCTCGGAGGAGGGGATGTCGGCGGGACGGCGGATGAGCATGAGGCCTCCGTGGGGCATTGGATGCCGCTGGCGGGCGGGATGTTCACCGGGTTCTCCGCCACACTGGATCCCGGAGGCAGCCGTGACCCCCCCGACGCTCAGAACAGGACCCCGCCTCGACCTGCGCCTCCGGCTCTACCTGGGTGAGGAGATCGCCCTGGGCCCCGGCAAGGCCGACCTCCTGGAGGCCATCCGGGACACGGGGTCCATCGCCGCCGCGGGCCGGCAGTTGAGCATGAGCTACCGGCGCGCCTGGCTGCTGGTGGACACCATGAACCGCTGCTTCCGGGAACCGCTGGTGGCCACGGAACGGGGCGGCGCGGCCCGCGGCGGGGCATCCCTGACCCCCCTGGGAACCGAGGCCCTGGCCCGGTACCGGGCCCTGGAGGCCGCCGCCCGTGCGGCCGCCGCACGGGGCGCCAAGGCCCTCGGGGCCCTTCTGGCCACCCGACTGCCGCGTTGACGGACCCGGCGTTCCGATCTATTTCTGGAGATATAGCGGCGACCCGCCGCGACCGGAGCCTGCATGACGCGCCTGCGATCCGCCTTCGCCCTGCTGCTGGCCCTCGGGCTGGGCGCCGCCACGCCGCGCACCGTTTCCGTGGCCGCCGCGGCGGATCTGCAGTTCGCCCTGCCTGAGCTGAAGGCGTCCTTCACGAAGGTCCATCCCGATATCGACGTGGCCGTGACCTATGGCTCCTCGGGGAACTTCTACGCCCAGATCGTGAACGGCGCGCCCTTCGACCTGTTCCTCTCCGCCGATCAGGCCTTCCCGCAGAAACTGGTGACGGCGGGCCTCGCGGACGGCACCTCCACCTTCCTCTACAGCCGGGGCCGGCTGGTGCTGTGGGTGCCGAAGGGCTCCCCCATCGCCCTCGAGCGACTGGGCCTGAAGGCCCTCCTCGATCCGGCGGTGAAGAAGGTCGCCATCGCCAATCCCCGGCACGCTCCGTACGGCCGGGCGGCGGAAGCGGCCCTGGCGAAGCTGGGCCTGCTGGACGCGGTGAAGCCTCGCCTCGTCTACGGCGAGAACATCGCCCAGACCGCCCAGTTCGTGCAGACGGGCGCGGCGGACATTGGCATCCTGGCCCTCTCTCTGGCCAAGGCCCCCGCCATGGCCGCCCTCGGACGGAGTTTCGAGCTTCCCCTCGACGCCTACCCCCCCCTGGAGCAGGGCGGCGCGGTCCTCACCCGCACCCGGGACCGGGAGGCCGCCTGGGCCTTCCGCGCCTTCCTGCAGAGCCCCGAGGGGGTGGCCATCCTGAAGCGGTACGGATTCCTGGTGGACGGTCAGTGATGGACTGGGAGGCGATCCGCCTCAGCCTGCGCCTGGCCGCGCTCACCACGCTGGCCCTGCTGGCCCTGGGGCTGCCCCTGGCCTATTGGCTGGCCTTCACGCGGCGGCGCTGGAAGTTCCTCGTGGAGGCCGTGGTGGCCCTGCCCCTGGTGCTGCCCCCCACGGTGCTGGGCTTCTACCTGCTGGTGGCCATGGGCTCGCGCAGCCCCCTGGGCCAGGCCTGGACCGCCCTCACCGGCCACCCGCTGGCCTTCTCCTTCGAGGGGCTGCTGGCCGCCTCCATCCTCTACAGCCTGCCCTTCACCGTGCAGCCCTTCGCCGCCGCCTTCGCCGCCGTGGACCGGGGCCTCATGGAGGCCTCGTGGTGCCTGGGCGTCTCGCGGGGCCGCACCTTCCTGCGCGTGGTGGTGCCCCTTTCCTGGGCCGGCATCCTCACGGGCATGGTCCTCAGCTTCGCCCACACCCTCGGCGAGTTCGGCGTGGTGCTCATGGTGGGCGGCGACCTGCCGGGCCGCACCCGCACGGTGAGCATCGCCGTCTTCGACCAGGTGCAGGCCCTGGACTACGCCGCCGCGGGGCGCACGGCGCTGCTGCTGCTGGGCGTCTCCTTTACCGTGCTCGCCCTCGTCTACGGCCTGCGCCGCGCCCAGAGGAAGCCGTGGACGCTCATCTGAGCGCCGCGGCGGAGCGCCGCTTTCCCGGCGGGATGCGCGTGGAGGCGCGGTTCGGGATCCCCGATCCCGGGTTTTCCGTCACCGTGCTCTTCGGGCCTTCGGGCTCCGGCAAGACCACGGCCCTGCGCCTGCTGGCTGGGCTGGAGCGGGCAGACGCGGGCGCCATCGCCTGGGGCGGGACAGTCTGGGCGGACGCAGCGAAGGGCCTCCACCTCCCGCCCCAGGCCCGAAACCTGGGCTTCCTCAGCCAGACCTACGACCTCTTCCCGCACCTCAGCCTGGCCGCCAACCTGGCCTACGGCTTGTCCGAGCGCCCCCTCGCGGAGCGCCGCACCCGGGTGGCGGAGCTGGTGGCCCTCCTGGATCTCGAGGGCCTGGAGGACCGGCATCCCGCCCAGCTCTCCGGCGGGCAGCGCCAGCGGGTGGCCCTGGGCCGGGCCCTGGCCCGCCATCCCTCGCTCCTGCTGCTGGACGAGCCCCTCTCGGCCCTCGATCGTCCCGCCCAGCTGCGCCTGCGCCGCGAGCTGCGGGACCTGCTCCGCCGCCTGGACGTGCCCACGGTGCTGGTGACCCACGACCGCGCCGAGGCCCTGCAGCTGGGTGACCGCCTCGTGGTGATGGACGGCGGGCGCGTCTGTCAGGAGGGCCCGATCCAGCGGGTCTTCGACCGTCCCACGGATCCCGCCGTGGCGCGGATCCTGGGCGTGGAGACGGTGGTGCTGGGCCGCGTGGTGGACGTGTCGGAGGGCCTCGCCACCCTGGCCGTGGGCGAGGGCCAGGCCCGGATCCACGCGCCCGATCCTGGGTCCCTCGGCACCCGGGCCTACGTCTGCATCCGCGGCGAGGACGTGCTGGTGGAGCGCGGCGAGCCCGGCCCCAGCACGGCCCGGAACCGCCTGCGGGGATGCATCCGCGCCCTGCATCCCGAGGGCCCCCTGGTGCGCCTCACCCTCGATGCGGGCTTCCCTCTGGAGAGCCTCGTCACCCGCCAGGCCTGCGCCGACCTGGGCCTGGCCGAAGGCGAGCCCGTGACCGCCCTGCTCAAGGCCTCGGCCATCCACCTCATCCCCCACGACTGAGGACGGGCGGCGGCCTCAGGCCTCGCGGTAGAACCAGGCACCCAGGGCCGTGGCCGCGGGGGCCTCGATCAGGGTCCAGACCCGGCTGAGGCCAGCACGGCACCGGTTTCAAGGCCCGGGCGGGTGCGGCAGGGCCACATCCATGGCCACGCGCCAGCCCGGGGCCTCCCGTCGCCAGACCTGCAGGACCATGGCCCGACCGCCGTCCCGGGTTCGCAGCCCCCAGCGGCAGGCGAGGTCCCCGCTGGCCGCCACCTCCCGCCCCAGGGGCTCCCACCGGGCGGCGCCAGCTTCGGAGGCGGAGAGAACGGTCAGGTTCCCGGAGCGGACGGCCTGCCCCTTGCGGTAGAGCCGGAGGTCCGGGGCGCCCGCCTCCCCGAAGGCCGTGAGAAGGTCCCGGCCGGCCGCCGCATCGAAGGCCTTCCAGTCCGCCTCGGGCGCGGTCGCCGGCAGGCTCGCCGGGGCCCGGGAGACCAGGCCCAGCGGCTCGGGCTCCTGCGGCGGGTGCGGCACGCCGATGTCCAGGAGGACCTGCCAGCGCCCTCCGCGGCGGACCCAGAGGCTCAGGAAATGACCGAAGACGGAAGGTGCCTCCGCCCCCTTCGCCCGCCAGGACCAGGGGCCCGTGCTCACGGCGAAATCGCCGCTGGCCGAGGCTTCCACGTACGAGGGCCCCCAGCTCAGCAGGCTCCCGTCATCCCGCTTCGCGCCATAGAAGGCCCGTGCGTTCTCGGGCATGGGGGTGAACACCAGGCCCCCGGCCGCGAAGTGCGCCACGAAGGCCGCCGGCGTGCCCCGGCGGGCGGCCTCGGCGGCGAAGGCGCGCTCGGCGGCGGCCACGGCCTCCGCAACCGAGGCCGGGGGAGCAGGTGGAACCTGGAGGGAGGGGGGAGCCGGCAGCGGGAGCATGAAGGCAGGATGGCCCCCCGCGCCGCACAGGCAAGGCCCGGTACGGAAAACGCGGGCCCAGGGGCCCGCGTTCCGGAGGGTCTGCGGCGGCTCAGGCCTTGATCCACCGCAGGACGGGCTTGCGGGCGGCGGTGGTCTCGTCCATGCGACGCAGGGGGGCGAGGGTCGGCGCCTGGTGGAGGGCGTCGGGGTTCTCCTCTACCTCCTTGGCGATGGCCAGCAGGGTGTCGCAGAAGGCATCCAGCTCCCCCTTGTCCTCGCTTTCGGTGGGCTCGATCATCAGCGCGCCCGGCACGATGAGGGGGAAGTAGATCGTGGGCGGGTGGTAGCCGTGGTCGATGAGCCGCTTGGCGATGTCCAGGGTGTGGACGTCGTGCTTGGCCTGGAGCGTGTCGCTGAAGACCACCTCGTGCAGGCTGGGCGAATCGATGTGCAGGGCGTAGGCGCCCTTCAGCCGGGCGCGGATGTAGTTGGCGTTCACGATGGCGCGCAGGGTGGCCTCGCGCAGGCCGTCGCTGCCGTGGCTCAGGCAGTAGGTCATGGCGCGCACGAGGATGCCGAAGTTGCCGTAGAAGGTGTGCACCTTGCCGATGCTCTGGGGCCGGTCCCAGTCCCAGCGGTAGGTGTGCTTCGGCACCTCGCCCTCGCCCACCTTCACGGTGTCGCGCACGACCACGGGCACCGGCAGGAAGGGCAGGAGCTTCTCGCCGCAGCACACCGGGCCCGCACCGGGACCGCCGCCACCGTGAGGCGTGGACATGGTCTTGTGCAGGTTCAGGTGCATGACGTCCACGCCGAAGTCGCCGGGCCGCGCCACGCCCACGAGGGCGTTCATGTTGGCGCCGTCCATGTAGACCAGGGCGTCCACGCTGTGCAACAGGTCGCTGATCTCCTTGAAGCGGTACTCGAAGACGCCGACGGTGTTGGGGTTCGTGATCATGGCGCCGGCGATCTCGGTGCCGAGTTCCCGCACGAGGGTCTGCAGGCCCTTGCGGACCTTGCCCGTCACGGGGTCGGTGACGTCCTCGAAGCTGATGGTGCCGTCGGGGCGGGAGGGCAGCTCCACCACCTCGTAGAATGAGGATGACGCGGCGCTTGGCGCCCTTCGACACGTGGTAGGCCCGGATGAGCATGACGCCCGTCAGCTCGCCCGCGGCACCGGCGGAGGGCTGGAGGGTGACGCCGGGCAGGCCGGTGATCTCCTTCAGCCATTCCTGCAGCGTGAAGAGCATCTCCAGGTTGCCCTGGACGAGGGCCTCGGGGGCCATGGGGTGGGTGTCCGTGAAGCCGGGCAGGCCCGCCACCTTCTCGTTGAGGCGGGGGTTGTGCTTCATGGTGCAGGAGCCCAGCGGGTAGATGCCGTCGTCCACGCCGTAGTTCCACTTCGAGAGGCGGGTGAAGTGGCGGATGACCTCCACCTCGCTCAGCTCGGGCAGCGCGTCGAAGCCGCTGCGCTTGAGGTGGGCGGGCCGGGTGTCCTTGGCCTCGGGGACGTCGAGCCGGGGCAGGTCCATGCCCCGCTTGCCGGGGACGGAGCGCTCGAAGGAGAGGGATTCGCGCTGGCGGAGGAACATGTTGGACTCCCTAGGCCACGACACTGGGGACGCGGGCGAGGACCTCGACGAGGCTCTCGATCATCGGGCGGG